>OBUV01000011.1_pt1 | contig 218989 bp, 198 predicted proteins | sample 1475971 | NCBI WGS metagenome assembly OBUV01 (sample SAMEA2579962, study PRJEB22360) | human gut metagenome | biome: human gut; feature: human-associated habitat; material: faeces | place: Denmark | collected 2008/2010
TGACCCCATGCCGAACTCAGAAGTGAAACGCCGTAGCGCCGATGGTAGTGTGGGGGCTCCCCATGCGAGAGTAGGGAACTGCTAGGCATCAAATAAAGCGAAAGGCCATCCATAAGGATGGCCTTTTTGCGCTGGTGCGGAAAAAATGCCGGATGCGATGCTGGCGAGCCTTATCTGTCCTGCGCAGGGTTACGGTAGGGGTCAGCAGCGCATTATTCCCCCACATACGCCAGATTCAGTAGCGGATACGGTTTCCCCAACCTGCCCGCTTCCATACGATCGCCTCACCTGCAATCCATCCTTAATATCCGCAATAATTATTCTTCTGCTAACTAAATTCTCAGTTATGGTTGTGCAAGCAAAATAACAAATGTATAACATTTGTCTTACTAAAAAATAAATAACAACCGACAAAAGCATCGGATTATGGCAGGAGAAATAATGGCATGGCAGAAAGCACTGTAACGGCAGACGGCAAACTGACAAGTAGTGATACTCGTCGCCGCATTTGGGCAATTGTAGGGGCCTCATCAGGTAACCTGGTTGAGTGGTTCGATTTCTATGTCTACTCATTTTGTTCCCTCTATTTCGCCCACATCTTCTTCCCTTCAGATAACACAACCACTCAACTACTACAAACTGCCGGTATTTTTGCCGCAGGATTTCTGATGCGTCCAATAGGCGGCTGGTTATTTGGTCGTATTGCTGACAAACATGGCCGCAAGAAATCGATGCTGCTATCGGTATGTATGATGTGTTTTGGATCACTGGTCATAGCCTGCTTGCCAGGCTATGAAACAATTGGCACCTGGGCTCCGGCGTTGTTACTTCTCGCGCGTTTATTCCAGGGATTATCTGTAGGTGGAGAATATGGCACCAGCGCCACCTATATGAGTGAAGTTGCAGTAGAAGGACGCAAAGGGTTTTACGCTTCATTTCAGTATGTCACGTTGATAGGCGGGCAACTTCTGGCATTGTTGGTTGTGGTGGTTTTACAGCATACAATGGAAGATATCGCGCTTAGAGAGTGGGGGTGGCGTATTCCCTTTGCATTAGGCGCGGTGTTAGCCGTTGTGGCGTTATGGTTACGTCGTCAGTTGGATGAAACTTCGCAACAAGAAACGCGAGCTCTAAAAGAAGCGGGTTCAATGAAGGGATTATGGCGCAATCGCCGTGCATTCATCATGGTTCTCGGCTTTACGGCTGCGGGTTCTCTTTGTTTCTATACCTTCACCACCTATATGCAGAAGTATCTGGTGAATACTGCGGGTATGCACGCCAACGTAGCAAGCGGCATTATGACGGCGGCGCTGTTTGTATTTATGCTCATCCAGCCGATAATTGGAGCATTGTCGGATAAGATTGGCCGTCGGACTTCAATGTTATGTTTCGGCTCTCTGGCCGCTATTTTTACCGTCCCCATTCTTTCGGCATTGCAGAACGTCTCCTCACCTTATGCGGCTTTTGGTTTGGTGATGTGTGCCCTGCTGATTGTGAGTTTTTACACTTCAATTAGTGGGATCCTGAAGGCGGAAATGTTCCCGGCACAGGTTCGCGCATTAGGTGTTGGTCTGTCATATGCGGTCGCGAATGCCATATTTGGTGGCTCAGCGGAGTATGTGGCGTTGTCGCTAAAATCGATAGGAATGGAAACGGCATTCTTCTGGTATGTGACATTGATGGCCGTAGTCGCGTTTCTGGTTTCTTTGATGCTACATCATAAAGGGAAGGGGATGCGTCTTTAGTGATGAGCCATTTGCCAGACCGTATAACCGGTGGTGGCACCGGCTACGTCCCAGGCAAAATCTTTCCAGCTCCAGCCGCTCCCTTCGGGGCGGCTATCCCACAGCTCTTTTGACACGCCCAGACTTACAGAGAACATCAACCCGAACATGGCGCTGCGGTCGCGGCTTATCTCCCGATGCTGTGCATATTCATTTCCAGCCGCTGAAAGCATTGCCGAGGCGATAAAGTGTTGCGCTTTATCCTGTCCGCTCCAGCCATCGTTAGCCCTATGGCTGCAACCAGAAAGCAACAATAGCGAACAGGCAAAAAGAATACGCAACGCGGCCTCCAAAAAACAAACCCCGTACAGGACGGGGTTCAGATTACAGGATACGGCTAATTAATCGGTCGATACGGATACGACGCAAGCGACGGATAAGCTTGCGAACCTTCACCGGATAATCGGCAATACTTTGCAGATCGCGGTAGTGCTTAACGATAGTGGTATGCTCGCGGATCAGATCCAACTCTTTCTCACGCTGCGGCGCAAGCTCCAGTTGCGGATCGTGGATCAAAATGGCGTTTTCCAGATCCAGACGCCAGGCGCGAGGGTTCAGGTTATTACCGGTGATCAGCATCCACTTATCATCAACCCACATCCCTTTCAGGTGATAGGTATTGTCGTCATCTTTCCATAACCGGACCACTAACTGGTCAGTATTGACGTAATACTGCAAACGGCTCAGGAAACGACGCAGATTAATCTCGTAGAGATACGGCAGTGCGCCGATAATCTTGAAAGGTTCATCTTCCGGAATGTAGAAGTCATTTGCGGTTTTATCACCGACAATAATTTCGACTTTTTTCCCTTCGCGCAGCAATTGGATGATATTGCGCACGAGGATGGCCGGTAGGTTGAAGTATGGTGTGCAGATGGTCAGTTTTTGCTCGGTACACGGCATAAGATGGAAAATAGTCTTGTTCAACAGACTCGATTTTCCCAGACCCACTAATGGCGTTACGGAGAGTTGATCGTTATCGGCATCGCCCTGGAAATGATAAGCAGCATCACGCAACTCCTGGCGGAACAGGCGGATATCGTTTTTGATTTCCGGGCTTTTCGGACGGTGAATATCATCCAGACGGTTAACACCGCGACCATTCATAATATTCTGTGTAACCCATTCAAACATAATGTCTGACATTTTACGGTTACGGATCAGATGATAGCGGTCGTAGCGGTATTTATCATGCTGATGCAGGTAAACATCGTTCAGGCTGGCACCGCTATAAAGTACGCTATCGTCGATGATAAAGCCTTTAAAGTGCAGAACGCCCAGGGCTTCACGGGTATTGATCGGAACGCCATAAACCGGAACATCTACGCCCGGGTTTTCCTGCGCCATGCGGCAGTACCAGTCAGCATTGGTATTAGATGCCGCAGCGCCAATGCGCCCACGTTGTGCACGATGCCAGTCGACCAGCACCCGCACATCCAGTTCCGGACGCTGCCGTTTAGCCTCATACAACGCGCTCAGAATGCCTTTGCCACCGTCATCCTGCTCAAGATACAGGGCGACAATGCAAATGCGCTGCTTCGCGCTGGCTATTTTTTCCAGCAGTGTCTCCCGGAAGTCGGCGGGAGCGTAAAAAAAATCGACATCATCAACTGATTGAGAAATCTTGGGTAGTTGGGCAAGGTGTTGTTGATGTTTATTACGCTTAAATTTTGACAACATCACAGTGCATTTCTTCTCTGTTCATTGAAGGGTCCTCTGTGCAATGCAGACGACATAAGCGGGCAATAATAACACCAGTCCCGATTAAGTGGTCAACATTTCCAGTACCTTACTCATGATTCCTCGCGCTGGGCAAGATTTAGCGTCAGCCCAACGATCCCCTCTTCGAGCTGGATATCGACGTTAAACCCGAGCTTGCGGGCCAGCGCCACCATGCCACGATTGTTTGGCATCGTAATACCATTCAGACGTTGCAGTCCGTGATCTCGCGTATAGCTAATCAACTTTTCCATTAAGCGTCGACCTAAGCCTAACCCTTTGAGATCCGAGCGCACCAGTACGGCAAATTCGGCATCAATGTTATCAGGATCGGAGATCGCCCGAGTGACGCCAAGGATCTCTTCTTTTTGATCAATACGCCGTACAGCCACAAACGCCATTTCCCGATCGTAGTCGATCTGCGTCATGTTAGCTAAATCTTCATGGGTGAATTCGTTGATCTCGCTAAAGTAACGGTAATAAAGATCTTCTTTGGTGACTCGCGAAATGAATTGCTGAAGTTGTGGCTCATCTTCCGGCAAGATCGGGCGGAACAAGCAACGTTCGCCGTTTTTTAATTCTACCCACTCTTCTAACTGATGTGGGTACGGGCGCACAGCAAGGCGACTTTCGTTATTGCCTTTGAACGGTGCAATATCCACCGTGACATCCAGCGCGGTAAATTCATTGCCGGAAGCCAGTAAAGGGTGAATATCCAGCCGCTGAATTTCTGGGCAATCGACAATCAGGTTGGAAACCTGCACCAGTAACTGGCTTAAGCCCGCGATGTCGAGTGGACGCAGTGCGCTGCGTGCACGAATTTTTTTACTTTTGATTCCCTGAATGACCAGATAGCGAGCCAGATTCATGTTCAGCGGTGGCAGCGCCACGACAGCTTGATCTTCAGGACGCCACTCCACACCGCCTTCACCAAGCATGATCAACGGCCCAAAAACCGGATCGTGTTCCACGACTACACGCAGCTCCTGAGCGCCAGCACGATTAGCCATACTTTGCACCAACAGGCCGTGGATCCGTGCCTGCGGCCAGGCCATTTTTACCCGATCGAAAATAGCGTTCGCGGCTTGCTGGACTTCATTAGCCGTACGTAAATAGAGCATCACGCCCTGAACTTCCGATTTATGCGGAATATCCGGCGAGCGCAATTTCAGCGCCACCGGATAACCAATCTGTTCTGCAATATGCACAGCTTCGGTGCTGTCAGTGGCAATCCAGGTGGGAAGCGTGTTCATGCCATATGCTTGCAGGATTGGCTGAACCTCATGGGTATCGAGCGATGTCGCTCCTTCGGCAATGGCCTGCTGTAGCAGAATATGCGCTTCTGCGGTATTGGAGGTCAGATTGCTGGGTAACGCCGGTGTTTCGCGTAACTGCTTCTGGTTTCGACGGTACTCAACCATATGCATAAAAGCGGTGATAGTTCCTTCCGGTGTGCGATAGGTCGGAAGCCCGGCTTCACTGAATAAACGTCGCGCCTCTTGCGAGGAGTGTTCGCCGCACCAGTTAGTCAGCAGAGAGACATACTTGCTGCGAGGATGATGTTTTACTGCTTCAATTAATGCCTGTGCGCTTTCTGTGGCAGGCGCAGCGGCGCTGGGGGAATGGATAACCATCAGCGCATCAAAATCCTGGCTGTGGAGCAGAATATCCAGCGTTTTGACATAGTGCTCGCTGCTGGCGTCATCGCGTAGATCAAGCGGGTTAGAGATTGCTACATGTTCTGGCAGGGCATCGCGTAGTTTCTGGCAGGCCTCTTCACTTAACGTTGCCAGTTTACCATTGCGCGACCATAAGGCATCCAGCGCCAGTGCGGCAGGAGCAGCACCGTTGCTGATAATCATCAGCCGGTCGCCACGCAACGGACGCATGTGGCTAAGGGTTTCCACCGCCGAAAACAGTTCGTGGGTGTCCTGCACTCGCAACAAACCGGCACGCTGAATAGCTGCATCCCACGCCGGATCCATACCCGCTGTGGTGTTCAGCAATCTTTGCGCCGCCGGACTACGTCCGCTTTTAATCACCAGAATCGGCTTATTTCGCGAGGCACTACGGGCAGCCGACACAAAGCGTCGTGCGTCGCTTAATTGTTCGAGATAGAGCAAGATGGCGCTGGTTTTGCTGTCGCGTGCCAGGTAGTCGAGCAATTCATCAACGTCGATATCCAGGCTGTCACCGAGCGCAATAAAGTATGAAAACCCCATTTCACGCTGTTGCGCCCAGTCGAGGATGGTGTTGGAGACAGCAGCCGATTGTGAAATAAACGCCAGCTTGCCGCGCTTAATTGGCACTGGCGAAAAGCTGGCATTCAGCCCTTGCCAGGGAGCGAGTAATCCCAGACTGTTTGGTCCAAGCAGGCGCATGTTATGGCGCAGAGCGCAGGCGCGTAGGTCTTCGTGTTGTGATGTCGGTGAAGAAAGAATAATGCAGGTTTTACAGCCTTTCTCTCCAAGCTCTTCCAGAAGAGCAAGATTGCGGCTGGCATTAGTACATAGCACTGCGAGGTCAGGAGTAAAAGGCAAACTGGCGATGTCTGGCCATGCCAGCACGCCCTGTACCGCCTTCCAGGCTGGCGTCACCGGCAGCACCGGTCCGTTAAAGCCTCCAGCCAGCAGGTTACGCATCATCAGGTAACCTGCGCGATTGGGTTTCATCGACGCGCCAATTACCGCAATCGATTTTGGTCGCAGTAGTGCTTCCAGTCCTCGCTGACTCATACCGGTCTCCCGCAGAAGTGACCGAATGATTTTAAACGATTTCTAACTGTTCTGCTGTGATACTACCCAGATGTTGCGTTTTTCCTGCCAGATAGCGCGTTTTAAAGCGAGTGAAATGCTCGCCTAAGCCCGTTGCGGCTTTGGTGTCACCCGCCATATCTAAAAGTGCGATGGCTACCTCAGCGGTGCAATATTGGCCTTCACTCTGGGCTTCACGCAGGCGATAGGCAGACAAACGCGAAAGATCGACGGAAATGACGGGAAGATTATCCAGATACGGACTTTTACGAAACATCTTCCGCGCTTCCGGCCAGGTGCCATCGAGCATGATAAATAGCGGTGGCTTACCAGGAGGAGGCGTAAAGATCACTTCTCGTTGCTCATCCGCATATGAGGCAGGAAAAACCACCATTGGCTGATAATACGGGTTTTGCACCAGATCCAGCAGTTCTTGCGATGGTTCGGTACGTGACCATTGAAACGCGACGGTATCTGGCAAGATATCGGCAATCAAACGTCCAGTATTGCTGGGTTTCATTGGCTCGGTGTCAAACATCAGCAAACAAAAGCGGCTTTTTGCTTCCGTTGGGGTGATGGTTGAACAGAGGCATAATTTCTCTGGCAAAAGGCAGCGTTGGCAACGACGAACGCGATTACCACGGGCAAGAAAAGGACGTGTTGCGCGCGCAATACGCTCGGCGCGTAACTGGAGAACAGCGTTTTCGGTCATAAGAGAGCGTCGAAAAAATGCCATTGTCGCAGAGGAGAAAACGGGGCACAAGATGCGCCCCGATAAGATTAAAGAGATTCGTTCAGCCAGCTATCAAACGGTGCTTTCGGCACTGCGCCGTTAAGCATGTCGACAACCTGACCATTTTTGAAAATCATGATCGTCGGAATACTGCGAATACCAAAGCGACTGCTTAATTCACGTTCAGCTTCGGTATTCACTTTTACAAAACGCACTTTACCGCTACGCTCTTGTGCAACATCTTCAAAAATCGGTGCGAAGTTACGGCAAGGGCCGCACCACGGTGCCCAGAAGTCGATCACCACAGGCAGATCGTCTTTCAGCAATTTGTCGAGTGTTTCACCGGTCGCATTAATCACCTCTCCGTCAAACAGGTCGTGACCGCAGCGTCCGCATTTTGCCGCATCGTCAATCCGTTCGTCGGGAATGCGGTTGATGGCCTGACAATGGGTACAAACGGTATTCATAACTAACCTCGGGATGAGTAAGGAGACTTATCGGCAACGACGCCGGTATGTTTCTAATATGTTACATATTATCGAGGGCATTGTTCCAGACAACAATCTGTTTTATTCAATGGGTATGATAGTCGCAGGCTTTGGAACGAAATCATGGCGAACCGCGCGCACTTCGGGTAATCTGCGCGCTTCGCGCAGCGCTGGTGGAGAAAAGCATGAACGATGAAATGAAAAGCAAAAGCGGCAAGGTCAAAGTGATGTATGTCCGCAGTGATGATGATTCTGATAAACGAACCCACAACCCGCGAACCGGGAAAGGGGGCGGGCGTCCAGGAAAATCTCGTGCCGACGGTGGCCGTCGCCCCGCCCGCGATGACAAACAGAGTCAGCCCCGTGACCGCAAGTGGGAAGAGTCGCCGTGGCGAACTGTTTCCCGCGCGCCGGGTGATGAGGCACCGGAAAAGGCCGATCACGGTGGCATCAGTGGTAAAAGTTTTATTGATCCGGAAGTGTTGCGTCGTCAGCGTGCGGAAGAAACCCGCGTCTACGGCGAAAACGCATGTCAGGCACTGTTCCAGAGCCGTCCGGAAGCGATTGTTCGCGCCTGGTTTATCCAGAGTGTAACGCCGCGTTTTAAAGAAGCATTGCGCTGGATGGCGGCAAACCGCAAAGCGTACCACGTGGTAGATGAAGCCGAGCTGGCAAAAGCGTCAGGCACGGAACATCACGGCGGCGTTTGCTTCCTGATCAAAAAGCGCAACGGCACAACCGTGCAGCAGTGGGTAAGCCAGGCAGGTGCACAGGATTGCGTACTGGCGTTGGAAAATGAATCTAACCCACATAATCTGGGCGGGATGATGCGTAGCTGTGCGCACTTCGGCGTGAAAGGTGTTGTTGTGCAGGATGCGGCGTTGCTGGAATCGGGTGCGGCTATCCGTACCGCAGAAGGTGGCGCAGAGCATGTGCAACCGATTACTGGCGACAACATTGTCAATGTGCTGGATGATTTCCGTCAGGCGGGTTACACCGTGGTGACCACTTCCAGCGAACAGGGCCAACCACTGTTCAAAACCAGTTTGCCAGCGAAAATGGTGTTGGTTTTGGGGCAGGAATATGAAGGGTTACCAGATGCTGCGCGTGATCCAAACGATCTGCGAGTGAAGATTGACGGTACTGGCAATGTTGCTGGTCTGAATATCTCTGTCGCAACGGGTGTTCTGCTTGGTGAATGGTGGCGTCAGAATAAAGCCTGATAAATCAGCCGGATGGCAGTTCTGCCATCCGGCATTTTCCCGCAAATTTACTCGCTCTCTGCCGGTAATACAGGTATCCAGTTAATCGGCTTCTCGCCACGTTGTTCCAGCCACTGATTTGCCAGTACAAAATGGTTACAGCCAAAGAATCCACGATGGGCCGATAACGGCGACGGATGCGGTGCTTTCAGTACGTGATGGCGTTGCTTATCTATAATTGCCCCTTTCTTTTGCGCATGCGACCCCCACAGTAAAAACACCACGCCTTCGCGATGCTGATTAATCAGGCTGATGACTTTATCGGTGAACGTCTCCCAGCCGAGGCTGGCGTGGGAATGCGCCTGACCTGCACGTACAGTCAATACGGTATTGAGCAGCAGCACGCCCTGGCGCGCCCAGCTTTCCAGGTAACCATGTGTCGGGCGGGTAAAGCCTGGGATGGTATTTTCCAGCTCTTTATACATATTCAGCAGTGACGGCGGTGTCGCAATACCGGGACGAACAGAAAATGCCAGACCATGTGCCTGTCCAGGTCCGTGGTAAGGATCCTGGCCGAGAATCACAACTTTGACATCGCTCAACTCAGTAAAACGGAAGGCATTAAAGACATCTTTTTGTGGCGGATAGATAGTGATGCCAGACTGCCGCTCACTGGCGACGGTCTGAAGGGTATTAAGAAAATAGGGTTGCTGCTTCTCTTCAGCCAGCACGTCATGCCAGGTTAATTCGTTAGCCATCTCGCTCTCCTGCGGATCTTCAATCCACCTAGCTTAACTGCTTCTTTCTACAGAACAAAATCAAGCTCATTTTTTAGACATAATCGAGTGCAAAAAAATGTAAATTGGTAAAATTTCGCACCCGCATAAGTTGATGTAAAACAATAAAATCTATTTGCGACCACGCTTAGCGTGTGGTTTTTATTGATTTAAATCAAAGAATCAAGGGTGTTTGAGGAGTATATATACACTCAAGCAACAATGGTTTTACCAATTGGCCGCGACAGGCTGACAAATCAAATAATTTTGCCGGGGAGGCATCACATGATTACAGGTATCCAGATTACTAAAGCCGCTAATGACGATCTGCTGAACTCTTTCTGGCTGCTGGACAGCGAAAAAGGCGAAGCGCGTTGCATCGTTGCGAAAGCAGGATTTGCAGAAGACGAAGTGGTTGCAGTAAGCAAACTGGGTGATATTGAATACCGTGAAGTTCCAGTAGAAGTTAAACCAGAAGTTCGCGTGGAAGGTGGTCAGCACCTGAACGTAAACGTTCTGCGTCGCGAAACTCTGGAAGATGCTGTTAAGCATCCGGAAAAATATCCGCAGTTGACTATCCGTGTATCCGGTTATGCAGTTCGCTTCAACTCTCTGACTCCGGAACAGCAGCGCGACGTTATCGCTCGTACCTTTACTGAAAGCCTGTAAGGCTTAAGTAGCAAGATATTACAGAAGCGGAAGAGGGTGACCTCTTCCGCTTTTTGTCTATATAGATAACCATCAGTCAGGCTGGTGGTTATCTATAGACAAAAATAATGCCGGGATAAAACCCGGCATTATTTTTACTCTTCTGTCGTTTGCGGCGGCACGCCTGTTCCGCTTGGTTTGCGGCGCTTACCAATATTTTTGGTATCGCGGTGGCGTTTTTTCACCCGTGGCTTCTCTTTCTCTTTAGCCTTTTTCTTCTCGGCGCGTTTTGCCAGGACTTTCTTCGATGGTTTACCCGTCTGTTTCTCGCTTGGCGCACGCGTTTTCGGGCGTAACTCATCAATAACGCGAGCTTTAATCGGCTCTTCAATATAACGACTAACTTTGCCCAGCAGCAGATGGTCATGGGCTTCAACCAGTGAAATCGCGATCCCTTTACGACCGGCGCGAGCGGTACGCCCGATTCGGTGCAAATAGGTATCGCCACTGCGCGGCATATCGAAGTTAAAGACGTGGCTGACATCCGGAATGTCGATACCACGTGCGGCAACGTCGGTGGCAACCAGCACGTTTACGCGACCTTCAGTCAGACGCTTAATCGCTTCATTACGCTTGCCTTGTACCATCTCACCTTCGAGATAGCAGTTGTTGATGCCTGCTTCGCGCAACCAGTTTGCCAGTTCATGCACACGCTCACGCTTGCGCACAAATACGATTGAGCGAGTCGCTTCCGGCTGTTTTAACAGATGTACCAGCAACGCAGTTTTATGCTCAAGGTCATCGGCACGGTAATACCACTGATGAATCTTTTTGCGCTCACGGGTGGATGGATTAGCAGAAACTTCCACCGGATCCTCCAGCAGACGTTCGGCAAAATCCTGAATGGCATCGCCTTCCAGCGTAGCTGAGAAGAGCAGGGTTTGCTTACGCCAGCGAGTTTCGCCAGCAATATGTTCGATATCCTGGGCGAAGCCCATATCCAGCATACGGTCTGCTTCGTCAAGGATCAGTGTTTCAACCGCGCGGCAATCGAAGTTCTCTTCTTTTATGTATTGCAGCAGACGTCCGGTCGTGGCGACCACGATGTCCTGGTTTTCGCTGAACACTTCCGCGTGGTTCATATAGGCCACGCCGCCGGTGATGGTGGCAATATCCAGATGTGTATGTTTCGCCAGTTCACGGGCATGATCGGCCACCTGCATCGCCAGTTCGCGAGTTGGGGTGAGGATCAAAATACGCGGTGGACCGGATTTCTTACGCGGGAAATCGAGCAGGTGCTGCAACGCTGGCAGCAGATACGCCGCCGTTTTACCGGTGCCTGTCGGCGCAGAACCGAGTACATCACGGCCATCGAGCGCAGGCGGAATGGCGGCAGCCTGAATGGCGGTCGGGCGAGTGAAACCTTTATCCTGGAGGGCTTCCAGCAGGCTTTCGTCGAGTTCAAGTTCGGAAAAAGTCGTTACAGTCATGTTCTACCTCTGTGTGGGGCGCTGATTATAGACGTTACGGCTGCAATCTTCATCTGTTTGTATGGATATCGCTTCTCAGGTATTGTTCTTACCCGGTGCTATCGCCGTTTTTACAGCAAGGTTTTATTTTCATGTCACAGTCTACATCCGTGCTTCGTCGTAATGGATTTACTTTTAAACAGTTTTTTGTCGCGCACGATCGCTGTGCGATGAAAGTGGGAACGGATGGAATTTTACTGGGCGCATGGGCTCCTGTGGCAGGGGTAAAACGCTGCCTTGATATCGGCAGTGGTAGCGGGCTACTGGCGCTAATGCTGGCGCAACGAACTGATGACAGCGTGATGATTGATGCAGTTGAACTGGAAAGTGAGGCAGCGGCTCAGGCGCAGGAAAATATCGCGCAGTCCCCGTGGGCAGAGCGGATTAATATCCATACGGCGGATATTCAGCAGTGGATAACCCAGCAGGCCGCGCGTTTTGACTTAATTATCAGTAACCCGCCGTATTATCAGCAGGGGGTTGAGTGCGCGACGCCGCAACGGGAACAGGCGCGCTATACCACTACGTTGGATCACCAGACGTTGCTTACTTGTGCGGCAGAATGCATTACCGAAGAGGGATTTTTCTGCGTGGTGCTGCCGGAGCAGATTGGTAATGGTTTTACTGAACTGGCATTAAGCATGGGATGGCATTTACGTTTACGGACGGACGTGGCGGAAAACGAGGCTCGATTACCGCATCGGGTGCTACTGGCATTCTCCCCACTGGCGGGGGAATACTTTAGCGATCGGTTAGTGATTCGTGGGCCAGACCAGAACTATTCTGAAGCGTATACGGCGCTGACCCAGGCTTTTTATTTGTTTATGTAATGATGGCCAGGCGAGAGAATCGACGGACCGGAATGCGTGAGCAACTCCGGGTAGTCCAGCGTGTAATGCAAGCCCCGACTCTCCTTGCGCATCATCGCGCAGCGAACAATTAACTCGGCAACCTGCACCAGATTACGCAGTTCCAGTAAATTATTCGACACCCGAAAGTGGGCATAATATTCGTCTATTTCCTGCTGCAACATATTGATCCGTCGCAGGGCACGCTCCAGGCGCTTTGTTGTGCGCACAATACCGACGTAATCCCACATAAACAGACGCAGCTCATGCCAGTTATGTTGGAGCACCACCAGCTCGTCAGGATCCTCAACGCGGCTTTCATCCCATGACGGCAAGCGGTTGACGCCACGTGCATAAGGCATCCGTCTTTCAATGTCTTCCGCCGCCGACCAGCCGTAGACCAGACATTCCAGCAATGAGTTAGAGGCCATTCGGTTAGCGCCATGTAATCCTGTGTAGCTCACTTCGCCAATCGCATACAGCCCATCAACATCAGTACGCCCATAGTCATCCACCATTACACCGCCGCAAGTATAGTGCGCAGCAGGTACTATCGGCACAGGCTCTTTAGTGAGATCAATACCCAGACCCAGCAACTTTTCATAAATCATCGGGAAATGCTGACAAATAAAATCCGCAGGCTTATGACTAATATCCAGGAACATACAATCCGCGCCGAGGCGTTTCATTTCATAGTCAATAGCGCGGGCAACAATATCGCGCGGAGCCAGTTCACCACGCTCATCAAAATCGGGCATAAAGCGTGTGCCGTCCGGGCGCTTCAAATAAGCGCCTTCGCCACGTAAAGCTTCCGTTAACAGGAAGTTCCGCGCCTGTGGATGATACAGCGCCGTTGGGTGGAACTGATTAAATTCGAGATTAGCAACCCGGCAACCGGCGCGCCAGGCCATGGCAATACCATCACCAGAGGAAATATCCGGATTGGTGGTGTACTGATAAACCTTCGATGCGCCGCCAGTTGCCAGCACCACAGCTTTCGCATGACAGGTTTCTACCGCTTCTTTATTGCGATTCCACACCCATGCTCCGACCACTCGTCGCGTCCCCGGCAGACCAATTTTGTCGGAAATAATCAGATCGACTGCGTTGCTGCGTTCCAGTACACGAATATTCGGATGACTCTGCGCCTTGCTCACCAGCGTAGTTTCTACTTCTTTACCAGTGGCGTCGGCGGCATGAAGAATACGGCGGTGGCTATGACCGCCTTCACGGGTCAGATGGTAACTTTCTTCCCCATTTGGTTGCACCTGGGTATCAAACAATACCCCTTGATCGATCAACCATTGCACACAGGAACGCGCATTGCTGGCAACAAACTTAACCGCATGGCTATCGCAAATTCCGGCACCGGCAACCAACGTATCTTCCACATGTGAATCGATACTGTCAGTTTCATCAAACACGGCAGCAATTCCGCCCTGGGCGTAAAACGTCGAGCCTTCAGTAACAGAGCCTTTGCTAAGAACGATGACATGATGCTTATCTGCCAGACGTAGTGCCAGTGAAAGCCCGGCAGCGCCACTACCGATAATCAACACATCACAAGAATATTCAGGGAAAGTATTCATTTTTGTTGTTTAATTTACTAAACACAGTCCGGTCAGCATAGCATCACGTTGTACAATTAAACACCTGCTATTTTAATGTTTGTTACAATGGCTAAACATATTGTTTCTGGGAGGCGGAAAAAAGGGAAGTTGCTCGTCGACGGAGGATTAGGTGGTGAAATAAAAAGGCCGTTGGGTTACTCTTCAGGCAGTTAAATGGGCATTTCTGCACAGATAATGCGTTATTCAGATTCTGTAGACTTATAATGATAGATAATGATCCGTCTACAGCATGACAAACAAAAACAGATGCGTTACGGAACTTTACAAAAACGAGACACTCTAATCTTTTGCTTGCTCAAATTGCAGCTAATGGAGTGGCGTTTCGACAGCGCGTGGAAATTTGGTTTGGGGAGACTTTACCTCGGATGAGCGAGCAGTTAACGGACCAGGTCCTGGTTGAACGGGTCCAGAAGGGAGATCAGAAAGCTTTTAACTTACTGGTAGTGCGCTATCAGCATAAAGTGGCGAGTCTGGTTTCCCGCTATGTGCCGTCGGGTGATGTTCCCGATGTGGTACAAGAAGCTTTTATTAAAGCCTATCGTGCGCTGGATTCGTTCCGGGGAGATAGTGCTTTTTATACATGGCTGTATCGGATTGCTGTTAATACGGCAAAAAATTACCTGGTTGCTCAGGGGCGTCGTCCACCTTCCAGCGATGTGGATGCCATTGAAGCAGAAAACTTCGAAAGTGGCGGCGCGCTGAAAGAAATTTCGAACCCTGAGAACTTAATGTTGTCAGAAGAACTGAGACAGATAGTTTTCCGAACTATTGAGTCCCTCCCGGAAGATTTACGCATGGCAATAACCTTGCGGGAGCTGGATGGCCTGAGCTATGAAGAGATAGCCGCTATCATGGATTGTCCGGTGGGTACGGTGCGTTCACGTATCTTCCGAGCGAGGGAAGCTATTGATAATAAAGTTCAACCGCTTATCAGGCGTTGACGATAGCGGGATACTGGATAAGGGTATTAGGCATGCAGAAAGAACAACTTTCCGCTTTAATGGATGGCGAAACGCTGGATAGTGAGCTGCTTAACGAACTGGCTCACAACCCGGAGATGCAGAAAACCTGGGAAAATTATCACTTAATCCGTGACTCTATGCGGGGTGATACTCCCGAGGTACTCCATTTCGATATCTCTTCACGCGTGATGGCCGCCATTGAAGAAGAGCCCGTTCGCCAACCGACGATATTGATCCCAGAGGCTCAGCCTGCGCCGCATCAATGGCAGAAAATGCCATTCTGGCAGAAAGTTCGTCCGTGGGCGGCACAGCTCACCCAAATGGGTGTAGCGGCATGCGTATCGCTTGCAGTTATCGTTGGCGTCCAGCACTATAATGGACAATCTGAAACGTCCCAGCAGCCCGAAACACCGGTATTTAATACTCTGCCGATGATGGGTAAAGCCAGTCCGGTAAGCCTGGGAGTACCTTCTGAAGCGACCGCGAACAATGGTCAACAGCAGCAGGTACAGGAGCAGCGTCGTCGCATTAATGCCATGTTGCAGGATTACGAATTGCAACGTCGACTCCACTCCGAACAGCTTCAGTTTGAGCAGGCACAGACACAGCAAGCCGCTGTACAGGTGCCAGGAATTCAAACTTTAGGAACGCAATCGCAGTAATGAAGCAACTTTGGTTTGCCATGTCATTAGTGACAGGTAGCCTGTTATTCTCTGCTAACGCCTCGGCCACTCCCGCGTCCGGGGCGTTATTACAGCAGATGAACCTGGCTAGCCAGTCACTGAATTACGAGCTGTCATTCATCAGCATCAATAAACAAGGTGTTGAGTCTCTGCGTTATCGACATGCACGCCTCGATAACCGTCCTCTTGCACAGTTGTTGCAAATGGATGGCCCGCGCCGGGAAGTGGTACAGCGCGGCAATGAAATCAGCTACTTTGAACCGGGTCTTGAACCGTTCACTCTTAATGGCGATTACATTGTTGATTCTCTGCCATCGCTCATCTATACCGATTTCAAACGCCTTTCTCCTTACTACGACTTTATCTCTGTGGGGCGCACCCGTATTGCTGACCGCTTATGTGAGGTAATCCGCGTGGTAGCCCGTGATGGCACACGCTACAGCTACATCGTGTGGATGGACACCGAATCGAAATTACCGATGCGGGTTGATCTCCTTGATCGCGATGGTGAGACACTGGAGCAATTCCGCGTGATCGCTTTCAACGTTAATCAGGATATCAGCAACAGTATGCAGACACTGGCGAAGGCAAACTTGCCGCCTCTGCTTTCTGTACCTGTTGGTGAGAAAGCCAAATTTAACTGGACTCCAACCTGGTTGCCACAGGGCTTTAGCGAAGTTTCCAGCAGTCGACGTCCGTTACCGACGATGGATAACATGCCCATCGAATCGCGTCTCTATTCCGACGGGTTGTTCAGCTTCTCGGTAAACGTTAACCGCGCTACGCCATCCAGTACCGATCAGATGTTGCGAACCGGACGCCGAACAGTCAGCACCAGCATACGCGACAACGCGGAAATCACCATCGTTGGTGAACTGCCACCGCAAACGGCGAAACGAATTGCCGAGAATATTAAGTTTGGGGCAGCGGAATGATCAAAGAGTGGGCTACTGTCGTCTCCTGGCAAAACGGGCAGGCGCTGGTCAGTTGCGATGTTAAAGCTTCATGCAGCAGTTGCGCTTCCCGCGCAGGTTGCGGCAGTCGCGTGTTGAATAAACTAGGCCCGCAAACCACACATACCATCGTCGTATCCTGTGATGAACCGTTAGTGCCGGGGCAGAAAGTTGAATTGGGAATCGCTGAAAGCAGCCTGCTTAGCTCCGCATTATTGGTTTATATGTCGCCGCTGGTGGGATTATTCCTTGTCGCTTCGTTATTTCAGCTACTCTTTGCTTCAGATATTGCAGCATTATGCGGAGCAATCCTCGGCGGCGTTGGTGGATTCCTGATTGCGCGAGGATACTCACGTAAGTTTGCCGCCCGAACAGAATGGCAACCGATCATCTTAAGTGTGGCATTGCCGCCTGGCCTTGTGCGATATGAAGCATCTTCGGAAGACGCGAGCCAGTGATTTCACTGGCTTTATTGTATTTTGCATAACAAATGCGAGGACGTTTCCAGATACCACAATCCATACGGTATGAACATTTCCTCGCCTCAATGTTGTAGTGTAGAATGCGGCGTTTCTATTAATACAGACGTTAAGCTCAGAACAGCGACTTCTAAAAGCCTGGTTAACCGGGCATTAAGGCACAATAATCATACTTTATGAAGAATATACGTAACTTTTCGATCATAGCTCACATTGACCACGGTAAATCGACGCTGTCTGACCGTATTATCCAGATCTGCGGTGGCCTGTCTGACCGTGAAATGGAGGCACAGGTTCTCGATTCCATGGATCTTGAGCGTGAGCGTGGTATTACTATCAAAGCGCAGAGCGTGACGCTGGACTATAAAGCGTCCGATGGCGAAACCTATCAACTTAACTTTATCGACACCCCGGGTCACGTGGACTTCTCCTATGAAGTATCCCGTTCGCTGGCTGCTTGTGAAGGTGCATTGTTAGTGGTCGATGCAGGGCAGGGCGTAGAAGCGCAAACCCTGGCAAACTGCTACACCGCGATGGAAATGGACCTCGAGGTGGTGCCGGTACTTAACAAAATTGACTTACCAGCAGCCGATCCTGAACGCGTTGCGGAAGAAATCGAAGATATCGTCGGCATCGACGCTACCGACGCAGTGCGTTGCTCGGCAAAAACAGGTGTTGGTGTGCAGGATGTACTGGAACGTCTGGTGCGTGACATTCCGCCGCCGGAGGGAGATCCAGAAGGCCCATTGCAGGCACTGATTATCGACTCCTGGTTCGACAACTACCTGGGCGTTGTTTCACTTATCCGTATTAAAAACGGCACCCTGCGTAAGGGTGATAAAGTGAAAGTCATGAGTACCGGGCAGACTTATAACGCCGACCGCCTGGGTATTTTCACGCCGAAACAAGTTGATCGTACTGAACTGAAATGTGGTGAAGTAGGTTGGTTGGTTTGTGCGATTAAAGATATTCACGGTGCACCAGTAGGCGATACCTTAACGCTGGCGCGTAATCCGGCAGAAAAAGCGCTGCCAGGCTTTAAGAAAGTTAAACCTCAGGTTTATGCCGGTCTGTTCCCGGTAAGTTCCGACGACTATGAAGCCTTCCGCGACGCGCTGGGCAAATTGAGTCTGAACGATGCCTCTCTGTTCTACGAGCCGGAAAGTTCTACAGCGCTGGGCTTTGGCTTCCGCTGCGGCTTCCTCGGCCTGCTGCATATGGAGATCATTCAGGAACGTCTGGAACGTGAATACGATCTTGACCTGATTACCACGGCACCGACAGTAGTGTATGAAGTAGAAACTACGGGGAAAGAAGTTATCTACGTCGACAGCCCGTCTAAGCTGCCAGCAGTGAATAACATCTACGAACTGCGTGAGCCGATCGCGGAATGTCACATGCTGCTGCCGCAGGCATATCTCGGTAACGTTATTACGCTGTGCGTAGAAAAACGTGGTGTACAGACCAATATGGTTTACCACGGTAATCAGGTGGCGCTGACGTACGAGATCCCGATGGCGGAAGTGGTGCTCGACTTCTTCGATCGCCTGAAATCTACCTCGCGTGGTTATGCGTCTCTGGATTACAACTTCAAACGCTTCCAGGCTTCCGACATGGTGCGTGTTGACGTTTTAATCAACGGTGAACGTGTCGATGCGCTGGCGTTGATCACCCACCGTGATAATTCGCAAAACCGTGGTCGCGAGCTGGTGGAGAAGATGAAAGATCTAATCCCACGCCAGCAGTTTGATATTGCCATTCAGGCAGCGATTGGTACGCACATTATCGCGCGTTCCACCGTGAAGCAGCTTCGTAAAAACGTACTGGCCAAATGTTATGGCGGCGATATCAGCCGTAAGAAAAAGCTGCTGCAGAAGCAGAAAGAAGGTAAGAAACGCATGAAGCAGATCGGTAACGTCGAGCTGCCGCAGGAAGCGTTCCTCGCCATTCTGCATGTCGGCAAAGACAACAAATAATCTTTAGGAGTTGGCATGGCGAATATGTTTGCCCTGATTCTGGTGATTGCCACACTGGTGACGGGCATTTTATGGTGCGTGGATAAATTCTTTTTCGCACCTAAACGGCGGGAACGTCAGGCAGCAGCGCAGGCGGCTGCTGGAGACTCACTGGATAAAGCTACGCTGAAAAAAGTTGCGCCAAAACCAGGTTGGCTGGAAACCGGTGCTTCTGTATTTCCGGTGCTGGCACTAGTGTTAATTGTGCGTTCATTTATTTATGAACCGTTCCAGATCCCGTCAGGTTCGATGATGCCGACTCTGTTAATCGGTGACTTCATTCTGGTGGAGAAATTTGCCTACGGTATTAAAGATCCTATCTACCAGAAAACGCTGATCGAAACCGGCCATCCGAAACGTGGTGATATTGTGGTCTTTAAATACCCGGAAGATCCAAAGCTTGATTACATCAAGCGTGCGGTTGGCTTACCGGGCGATAAAGTCACTTACGATCCGGTTGCGAAAGAGCTGACTATTCAACCTGGATGCAGTTCCGGTCAGGCGTGTGAAAACGCGCTACCGGTAACGTATTCCAACGTGGAGCCGAGCGATTTTGTTCAAACCTTCTCTCGTCGTAATGGTGGGGAAGCGACCAGCGGATTCTTTGAAGTGCCGAAAAACGAAACTAAAGAAAACGGTATTCGTCTTTCTGAACGTAAAGAGACACTGGGTGATGTTACACACCGCATCCTGACAGTACCTATCGCTCAGGACCAGGTAGGGATGTATTACCAGCAGCCAGGGCAACAACTGGCAACCTGGATTGTCCCGCCGGGCCAATACTTCATGATGGGTGACAACCGCGATAACAGCGCGGACAGTCGTTACTGGGGTTTTGTGCCAGAAGCTAACCTGGTGGGTCGGGCGACGGCTATCTGGATGAGTTTCGATAAACAGGAAGGCGAATGGCCAACTGGCGTTCGTTTAAGTCGCATCGGCGGCATTCACTAATTGTCGTTATCCGTTCACGTTGTCACTGTTATGGTGGCAACGTGAATTATTTATGAGATAAATCTCCCGTGGCTAACGACATCCCTTGTCGTTGTGTATAGAATATTCCCCCGAAGTTTCAGGTTGGCGCCTTCTGGTCGCCACGGCACACGAAACAGCGTTGGTCCCCATATACAGGTCAACTGAAACTGCTGAAAAGCTGTTAGCAGAACCCTGCATATCAGGTCTGTTTCGTGTGCTGAATTGTTGACGCATTTATTTATTGGTATCGCATGAACCCCATCGTAATTAATCGGCTTCAACGGAAGCTGGGCTACACTTTTAATCATCAGGAACTGCTGCAGCAGGCATTAACTCACCGCAGTGCCAGCAGTAAACATAACGAGCGTCTGGAATTTTTAGGCGACTCTATTCTAAGCTACGTTATCGCTAATGCGTTGTATCACCGTTTCCCGCGAGTGGATGAAGGGGATATGAGCCGGATGCGCGCCACGCTGGTACGCGGTAATACGCTGGCAGAACTGGCTCGTGAATTTGAGTTAGGCGAGTGCTTGCGTTTAGGGCCGGGTGAACTTAAAAGCGGTGGATTTCGTCGCGAGTCAATTCTTGCTGACACCGTTGAAGCATTAATTGGCGGCGTATTCCTCGACAGCGATATTCAGACTGTCGAGAAATTAATCCTTAACTGGTATCAAACTCGTCTGGACGAAATTAGTCCGGGCGATAAACAAAAAGATCCGAAAACGCGCTTGCAGGAATATTTGCAGGGGCGCCATCTGCCTCTGCCAACTTATCTGGTGGTCCAGGTACGTGGCGAAGCGCACGATCAGGAATTTACGATCCACTGCCAGGTTAGCGGCCTGAGCGAACCGGTGGTTGGCACAGGTTCAAGCCGTCGTAAGGCTGAACAGGCTGCCGCCGAACAGGCGTTGAAAAAACTGGAGCTGGAATGAGCATCGATAAAAGTTACTGCGGATTTATTGCCATCGTCGGACGTCCGAATGTTGGCAAATCCACATTGTTGAATAAACTGTTAGGGCAGAAAATCTCCATCACCTCCCGCAAGGCGCAGACTACACGTCACCGTATTGTGGGTATCCATACTGAAGGTGCGTATCAGGCGATCTACGTTGATACCCCGGGCCTGCATATGGAAGAGAAGCGTGCCATTAACCGCTTGATGAACAAAGCGGCAAGCAGCTCCATTGGCGACGTTGAGCTGGTTATTTTTGTCGTTGAAGGCACCCGTTGGACGCCGGACGATGAAATGGTGCTCAACAAGCTGCGTGACGGTAAAGCGCCGGTGATTCTCGCGGTGAACAAAGTAGACAACGTGCAGGAGAAAGCCGATCTACTGCCGCACTTACAGTTTCTGGCAAGCCAAATGAATTTCCTCGATATCGTGCCAATCTCAGCCGAAACTGGGCTAAACGTCGACACTATCGCGGCAATTGTACGCAAACACCTTCCAGAAGCGACGCATCACTTCCCGGAAGATTACATTACCGATCGTTCGCAGCGGTTTATGGCCTCTGAAATCATTCGTGAAAAGCTGATGCGTTTCCTCGGTGCAGAACTGCCGTACTCTGTAACCGTGGAGATCGAACGTTTTGTCACCAATGAGCGCGGTGGTTATGACATCAACGGTTTGATTCTCGTTGAGCGTGAAGGGCAGAAGAAGATGGTAATTGGCAACAAAGGGGCCAAGATCAAAACCATCGGTATTGAAGCGCGTAAAGACATGCAAGAAATGTTCGAAGCGCCTGTCCACCTTGAGCTATGGGTGAAAGTGAAATCTGGTTGGGCCGACGATGAACGCGCACTGCGTAGTCTCGGTTACGTTGACGATCTCTAAGAGTTACACCGATGGAAGGCTGGCAGCGCGCATTCGTACTGCATAGTCGTCCCTGGAGCGAAACCAGCCTGATGCTGGACGTCTTCACGGAGGAATCGGGACGCGTGCGTCTGGTTGCTAAAGGCGCACGTTCAAAACGTTCTACCCTGAAAGGCGCATTGCAGCCTTTCACCCCCCTCTTGCTTCGTTTTGGCGGGCGCGGTGAAGTCAAAACGCTGCGCAGTGCTGAAGCCGTCTCGCTGGCACTGCCGCTAAGCGGTATCACGCTTTACAGCGGGCTTTACATCAACGAACTCCTCTCCCGCGTACTGGAATACGAAACACGCTTTTCGGAACTTTTTTTCGATTATTTGCATTGTATCCAGGCACTGGCAGGGATCACAGGTACGCCAGAACCGGCGTTGCGTCGTTTTGAACTGGCGCTCCTTGGGCATCTGGGTTATGGCGTCAATTTTACCCATTGCGCAGGTAGCGGTGAGCCGGTGGATGACAACATGACGTATCGTTACCGCGAAGAAAAAGGATTTATCGCCAGTGTGGTTATCGACAATAAAACCTTTACCGGACGGCAGTTGAAAGCGTTACATGCGCGGGAATTTCCTGACGCAGACACATTGCGCGCCGCGAAACGCTTTACCCGTATGGCCCTTAAGCCTTATCTTGGCGGTAAACCTTTAAAAAGCAGGGAACTGTTCCGGCAGTTTATACCTAAGCGGACAGTGAAAACATTTAATGACTGATGAGGATTGTCATGGCTGAATTACTGTTGGGCGTCAACATTGACCATATCGCAACGCTGCGCAATGCACGCGGTACTGCTTATCCGGACCCGGTTCAGGCCGCATTTATTGCCGAACAGGCGGGGGCGGACGGCATTACCGTGCATTTACGTGAAGATCGCCGCCACATTACAGACCGTGACGTGCGCATCCTCCGTCAGACGCTAGATACCCGCATGAATCTGGAGATGGCGGTAACTGAAGAGATGCTGGCGATTGCCGTTGAGACGAAGCCGCATTTCTGCTGTCTGGTGCCGGAAAAGCGTCAGGAAGTGACAACCGAAGGCGGCCTGGACGTCGCGGGTCAGCGTGACAAAATGCGCGATGCCTGCAGACGTCTGGCAGATGCCGGGATTCAGGTTTCTCTGTTTATCGACGCTGACGAAGAGCAGATCAAAGCTGCAGCAGAGGTGGGGGCACCATTTATCGAAATCCACACCGGTTGTTACGCTGATGCCAAAACGGACGCTGAACAGGCGCAAGAGCTGGCGCGAATCGAGAAAGCCGCGACCTTTGCCGCAAGCCTCGGTTTGAAAGTTAATGCTGGTCACGGTCTGACCTATCACAACGTGAAAGCCATTGCCGCTATCCCAGAGATGCACGAACTGAATATAGGTCATGCCATTATTGGTCGCGCAGTAATGACCGGACTGAAAGATGCCGTGGCAGAAATGAAACGCCTGATGCTGGAAGCGCGTGGCTAATGGCAATATTAGGTTTAGGCACGGATATCGTGGAGATCGCTCGCATAGAAGCGGTAATCGCGCGATCCGGTGATCGCCTGGCACGACGTGTATTAAGCGATAATGAATGGGAGATCTGGAAAACGCATCATCAGCCGGTGCGTTTTCTGGCAAAACGTTTTGCTGTGAAAGAGGCGGCGGCAAAAGCGTTTGGTACTGGGATCCGTAATGGCCTGGCATTTAATCAATTTGAAGTGTTTAACGATGAGCTCGGCAAGCCAAGACTACGGTTGTGGGGCGAGGCGTTAAAACTGGCAGAAAAGTTGGGCGTCGCACATATGCATGTAACGCTGGCAGATGAACGCCACTACGCTTGTGCCACGGTAATCATTGAAAGTTAAAAGCCCTTCCTGAATATCAAAAAAGTACCGTTCTTTTTAAAAAGTAAAACCCCCGAACAGGTAAGGAGCAGGGGGTTACTTTACTATTTTAATATTGTGCAGCACACGATTCCAACAGAAATGATTATGGAGCAGTTTAGTTGGTCTGTATAAGCAACTTGCAATTTCTGGCATAAAAATGCGAGCCGGGACGAAGAATTTAATATTGATGAGAAGATTAACGTGACCACTTTTTCATAAGTACATTAGAATTGGCGTCGTTATTGGAGATTTTGCTGTGTTCTACACTATATTACTGAATTCCCCCATTGAAACGAGTGGTGTCATCAAAGCTTGCGGCACTCGATTCCAGTAACTCGCACGTTCAGTTTTGGGGAGATGTAAGGGCTAATCTGAATGGCTGTATTCCTTGTTTAAGGAAAAACAAATGACGGATTGTCGATATACCTTATTAAACAGGGCATTAAAGTCGTCATTACTATTTTACAGTTGATCCCTCTGTTCTTGTAACACCAGAAAACGTAATTAAGGCGCGTCGGGTGAACCCGCCGGGTGCGCCTTTAATAATGATAATTAAGTGTCTGCGCAGATATTATGGGGTTTTATTTAATGAATGTGTTTATTAATGGCAACATAAAAATAAATATAATAATTTCGTTTTACAAGAGTAAATAATCAATATTCTGCTCCAGAAGCAAAATACTAAATTTTATCCGCGTGATGCATCAGCACAAACTTATCCCACAACTGTTCTTCCGTCTCGACATGCTCCGGATCTTTCACAATGGTATTGGGGATCGGACATACTTTCTGGCAGGTTGGCGTCTCGTAGTGACCTACGCATTCCGTACACTTATCGCTGTTAATCTCGTAGATGTGATCGCCCATTGAAATCGCCTCATTCGGGCATTCAGGTTCACACATATCACAATTGATGCATTTTTTAGTGATTAACAGCGCCATAAGGAAACTCTCAAAACAACACAAACCGGGCGGGCATTATACGCGCATTCTTTACTCAAACCAGTTTTTTCACCAGAGCCTCGCTGTGGCGAATGCGTTCTGGGGCTAACTCGAGATCTTGTTGTATCAGTGCAATAAACAGCAAATCCGTTAGCATTCCCTGAGCATGACATGCAGAGATCGAAGCACTGTTCGTCGCTTGTTCTTCGGCTATGGTATACAGGCAATGAGAAGCGCGCTGTTGCAGGGCATTGGGGGTGAAACCGGTGATGGCCAGCACTTTACCGCCCACTCGTAACATCTCATCTGCTGCCAGGTTTAACTCGCGCCGCACGCCCGTGTATGAGATGGCTAATAACAAATCGTCCGGCGATGAAGCCTGTACTGTAGCGAGTAACGCGTGCATATCACGCTCAGCGGCAGCATTAAAACCAATCTTCATCAGCTTCCAGGCAAAATTCTGCGCCACCAGGCCGGAAGCGCCAATGCCGGTCAGAATAATCCGCCGTGCAGAACGAAGCATCGCTACGCATTCATGTAGCTTCTCCTCACTATTGACGTTCAGTGTTGCGTACATGGCAGCAGTATTTTCTTTAATCAGTTTTTCGCCCACCAGCCGTAACGGATCATCACCACGAATTTGGTTATGAATGGGTACGGAGGGAGATTCCGGTTGGCTTGCCAGAGCTTCACTCAATGCCAGCTTTAAGGCCGGAAAACCTTTATAACCGAGTTTTTGCGCGAACTTCACTACGCTGGACTGACTGACTCCGGCTTCGTTGGCCAGTTGTTGGGAGCTAAGGTGGCGGGCAGTGTCAGGTTGTAGCAGGAGATAGTCCGCCAGCTTTTTATCGCTCTGGGCAAGTCCCTGGTAACGCTGACGAATACGAAGTAAGCCGTTCATATCTTTCCTCGCGATGAATTAATGGCGACAACAGGCAATATGAGACACAAGCGAGCGAATATTATATTCCATCACAGTCAATTACCATGAATTAAAAATTCCAGTCAGCCATTATGCGATAGATTGATGCCGGAAAAGTGATGATCTATCTGTTAGGCTATGTAGTAGCAAAAATTAATCAGGATGTATCAGTCCAGAGGGGTATGGTTTGGCAACTCACGAGCGTCGTGTGGTGTTTTTTGACTTAGATGGAACATTGCATCAACAGGATATGTTTGGCTGTTTTCTGCGCTACTTACTGCGCCGCCAGCCGCAGAATGCGCTACTTGTTCTGCCGCTGTTGCCGATCATTGTCATTGCATTATTAATCAAGGGCCGAGCGGCACGCTGGCCGATGAGCCTGCTGCTATGGGGTTGTACCTTTGGTCATAGCGAAGCGCGTATACAGGCGTTGCAGGCCGATTTTGTGCGTTGGTTTCGCGACAATGTTACAGCCTTTCCGCTAGTGCAGGAACGTCTGACCAGCTATCTGTTAAGTTCCGATGCCGACATTTGGTTGATTACCGGTTCCCCTCAGCCGTTGGTCGAAGCGGTTTATTTCGATACGCCCTGGTTACCACGCGTTAATCTTATCGCCAGTCAGATCCAGCGCGGCTATGGCGGCTGGGTGCTGACCATGCGCTGTCTCGGCCATGAAAAGGTCGCGCAACTGGAACGCAAAATCGGCACGCCGCTGCGACTTTACAGTGGCTATAGTGATAGTAACCAGGACAACCCGCTACTCTATTTCTGTCAGCATCGCTGGCGGGTAACGCCTCGCGGCGAACTCCAGCAACTGGAATAGAGTAACGCATAGCGTCCGTGTATAATGCGCCGCGCTTTTATAACCGGAGTTTTCTTTTTGTCTGAAGTCGAATTTAGTCACGAATACTGGATGCGTCATGCGCTGACGCTGGCGAAACGTGCCTGGGACGAGCGGGAAGTGCCGGTCGGCGCGGTATTGGTGCATAACAACCGGGTAATCGGTGAAGGCTGGAACCGACCTATTGGTCGCCATGATCCTACAGCTCATGCAGAAATCATGGCGCTGCGGCAGGGAGGGCTGGTGCTGCAAAACTATCGCCTGATCGACGCGACATTATATGTCACGCTGGAACCGTGCGTGATGTGCGCCGGAGCGATGATCCACAGCCGTATTGGTCGCGTGGTCTTTGGCGCGCGTGATGCGAAAACTGGCGCCGCCGGATCATTAATGGATGTACTTCACCACCCGGGCATGAATCATCGAGTGGAAATTACGGAAGGAATACTGGCGGATGAGTGCGCGGCGCTACTCAGCGATTTTTTCCGAATGCGCCGTCAGGAAATCAAAGCGCAGAAAAAAGCGCAATCCGCGACAGATTAATTTCGTTTCTCTTCACTTCCCTTCCTGGAAAACAGTAGAGAAGGGGAGTGCGTCAGATAATTAGATGACGACTGCGAAAGAAATGAGAGAAAGGGAAATTTTTCTTTACCCAATTCCGCTGGCGATACCGCCGGATAATCCTGAGCCAACTGCATCGCCGCTTCTGTTGCCTGCTTTTCTTTTTCTTGCAAGTAACCCACCAGGCTAATCTGGTACTTACGAATATTTTCTACATAAGCATAGGCTTCATGCCCACGTGCATAGCCGTAAGTCAGCTTGCTGTAATAGGGTTTCTGGCTAAGCAAAGGCAGACGTTGTTTAACATCGGCCCAGCTATCAGGATTACCTTTAGTTTTTGCCGTCAGGGCACGGGCATCCAGCATGTGTGCATAGCCCATATTATAGGCGGCGAGCGCAAACCAGATCCGCTCATTTTCTGGCACGCTTTCTGGCACTTTACTCATCATATTATGCAGGTAACGCGCGCCGCCGCTGATGCTTTGTTCGGCATCAGTACGGTCGGTAATGCCCAGGCTTTGCGCGGTATTTTTGGTTAACATCATCATGCCGCGCACGCCAGTCGGAGAAGTCGCCTGCGCGTCCCAGTGCGATTCCTGATAAGCTATCGCTGCCAGCAAACGCCAGTCAATTTCCTCGGCGTATTTCTCAAATAGCGGTTTTAACTGTGGCAGAACAGCATCAACGGCGCGTAAAAACGTGCGCGTATCGACATAATCAAAATCATTGCCATGCCCGAGATATTTCTCTTCAATACGCGCCAGTGTGCCGTCCTCATTCATTTCATTGAAGAAATCGAGCAGGGCAGCAGAAAGCGTATTATCGTTATCTAATTGACTAAACCAGGTCACGGGTTGTTCATCGGTAATATCCAGCGCCACGGCGAGTTCCGGGTGAACGCGCTGGAACAAGCTGATAGCGACAGAATCGGCAATGGTGTAATCCAGCTTACCTTCGATAACATCTTCCATTAACTCCGCAGACCCTTTTCTGTCGTCCACTTTCCAGCCTAATTCCGGAAACTTAGTCTCTTTCAGTTTTTGCAGATCATTAATGACAACATGCCCAGGTGCGACGGCCAACTTTTCCGCCGTCAGATTACCCAGCGTACGTGGTCGATACTGACCCACTTTATAGACCAGTTGTTGTGAAACGGAATAATAGGTTGGGCCGGGTTGATAATTTTTAACCCTTTCGCTGTTATAGACCAGCCCTGCAGCCAGCAGATCGGCATCACCGTTATCGAGATCGTCAAATAACTGGCTGATGTTCTGCCGCACGGTGACTTTCAGTTTAACGCCAAGATAGTCAGCAAACTGTTTGGCCAGTTCATAATCCAGCCCGAAGGGTTTGCCGTTGATTTCGTTCCAGGTGAGAGGTGTGTGAATAGTACTCACGCGCAACTCTCCCCGCGCTTGTATGGCGGCGATACGGTTGTCGGCTTTACCAAACCAGGGAATGGATGGCCAGAGAGCGACCGCGAGAAGCAGTGCCAGAATACCGATGAACAGATAATTAATCTTTAATTTTTTCAATTAGTTAATTCTCTGCGTCGTGCTTTTCCCTGCCTGAAAAATCGTAATAATGTAGAAAGGTTTCATCATAAATGAGCGGCATTTTGCGTAAACCCGCGCCAGTTGGCAACTTATTACAGATATTGGCGGCACGCGTTGCTAATCCACGGCGGCGATTTTATTTCCACGCAAACGGTTTCGTCAGCACGCCAGATTCTTTATAATGACGCCCGTTTCCCCCCTTTGGGTACACCGAAAGCTTAGAAGACGAGAGACTTATGATGGAAATTCTGCGTGGTTCGCCTGCACTGTCGGCATTCCGAATCAATAAACTGCTGGCACGTTTTCAGGCTGCCAGGCTCCAGGTTCACAACATTTACGCCGAGTATGTCCATTTTGCTGACCTCAATGCACCGTTAAACGATGATGAGCACGCGCAACTTGAACGCCTGCTGAAATATGGCCCGGCACTCGCCAGCCATGCCCCGCAAGGCAAACTACTGCTGGTGACCCCGCGTCCTGGCACCATCTCTCCCTGGTCTTCGAAAGCGACCGATATTGCCCATAACTGCGGGCTGCAACAGGTAAACCGTCTTGAACGTGGCGTTGCTTACTATGTTGAAGCCGGTACGCTGACTCACGAACAATGGCAGCAGATTACCGCTGAACTACACGACCGCATGATGGAAACGGTCTTTTTTGCGTTAGATGATGCAAAGCAGTTGTTTGCTCATCATCAACCGGCTCCGGTTACCAGCGTTGATTTGCTGGGACAGGGTCGTCAGGCTCTGATCGACGCTAACCTGCGTCTTGGCCTGGCATTGGCAGAAGATGAGATTGACTATCTGCAAGACGCTTTCACAAAGCTTGGTCGTAACCCGAACGACATCGAGCTTTATATGTTCGCCCAGGCGAACTCTGAGCACTGCCGTCACAAGATTTTTAACGCCGACTGGATTATCGACGGTGAACAACAGCCAAAATCGCTGTTCAAGATGATTAAAAACACCTTCGAAACCACACCAGATCACGTTCTCTCTGCATATAAAGATAACGCCGCCGTGATGGAAGGTTCCGAAGTAGGCCGCTATTTTGCCGACCATGAAACGGGGCGCTACGATTATCATCAGGAACCGGCTCACATCCTGATGAAAGTGGAAACCCACAACCACCCAACGGCAATTTCTCCTTGGCCGGGTGCGGCGACCGGTTCCGGTGGTGAAATCCGTGATGAAGGCGCAACCGGACGCGGCGCGAAGCCGAAAGCCGGCCTGGTTGGATTCTCCGTTTCCAACCTGCGTATTCCAGGCTTTGAACAGCCGTGGGAAGAAGATTTTGGTAAACCGGAACGTATTGTTACCGCACTGGACATTATGACCGAAGGCCCGCTGGGCGGCGCGGCGTTTAACAACGAATTTGGCCGTCCGGCACTGAACGGTTACTTCCGTACTTATGAAGAAAAAGTGAACAGCCACAATGGCGAAGAGCTGCGTGGTTATCACAAGCCGATCATGCTGGCGGGCGGGATCGGCAACATCCGCGCCGATCATGTGCAGAAAGGCGAGATCAACGTTGGTGCTAAGCTCGTCGTCCTCGGTGGTCCGGCAATGAACATCGGTCTTGGCGGCGGAGCAGCGTCTTCTATGGCTTCCGGTCAGTCTGATGCCGACCTCGATTTCGCTTCTGTACAGCGCGACAACCCCGAAATGGAACGTCGTTGCCAGGAAGTGATCGACCGCTGCTGGCAGTTGGGCGATGCAAACCCAATCCTGTTTATCCATGACGTTGGTGCAGGTGGTCTTTCTAACGCTATGCCGGAACTGGTGAGTGACGGCGGGCGTGGCGGTAAATTCGAATTGCGCGATATTCTTAGCGACGAACCGGGGATGAGTCCGCTGGAAATCTGGTGTAACGAATCCCAGGAACGCTACGTGCTGGCTGTTGCCGCCGATCAGTTGCCGTTGTTTGACGAACTGTGTAAGCGTGAACGCGCGCCATATGCGGTGATTGGTGAAGCAACCGAAGAACTGCATCTTTCTCTGCACGATAGTCATTTTGATAATCAGCCGATCGATCTGCCGCTGGACGTGTTGCTTGGTAAAACGCCGAAGATGACCCGCGATGTACAAACGCTGAAAGCGAAAGGCGACGCGCTGGTTCGTGAAGGGATTACTATTGCTGACGCGGTGAAACGCGTGCTGCATCTGCCGACCGTGGCAGAGAAAACCTTCCTCGTTACCATTGGCGACCGTAGCGTAACCGGCATGGTGGCGCGCGATCAGATGGTCGGTCCGTGGCAAGTACCGGTAGCTAACTGTGCGGTTACTACCGCCAGCCTCGACAGCTACTACGGTGAAGCAATGGCAATTGGTGAACGTGCGCCGGTTGCGCTGCTGGATTTTGCCGCCTCTGCTCGTCTGGCAGTCGGTGAAGCGTTAACCAACATTGCTGCTACGCAGATTGGCGATATTAAACGCATCAAACTTTCCGCCAACTGGATGGCGGCGGCAGGCCACCCTGGTGAAGATGCGGGCCTGTATGAAGCAGTGAAAGCGGTGGGCGAAGAACTTTGTCCGGCGCTCGGCCTGACGATCCCGGTCGGTAAAGACTCTATGTCGATGAAAACCCGCTGGCAGGAAGGTAATGAAGAGCGCGAAATGACCTCCCCGCTGTCGCTGGTAATCTCTGCATTTGCCCGTGTGGAAGATGTGCGTCACACCATTACGCCGCAGCTTTCTACCGAAGATAACGCACTGCTGCTGATTGACCTCGGCAAAGGCAATAACGCGCTGGGCGCAACGGCGCTGGCGCAGGTATATCGTCAGCTTGGCGATATACCGGCAGATGTGCGCGATGTTGCTCAACTGAAAGGTTTCTACGACGCCATTCAGGCGCTGGTCGCCCAACGTAAGCTGCTCGCCTACCACGATCGTTCTGACGGTGGCCTGTTGGTGACGCTGGCGGAAATGGCGTTTGCCGGTCATTGCGGCATTGAAGCAGATATCGCAACTCTGGGTGAAGATCGCCTGGCCGCGTTGTTTAACGAAGAGCTGGGGGCGGTGATTCAGGTACGCGCTGCAGACCGTGAAGCCGTAGAAGGCGTACTGGCACAGCACGGACTTGCTGATTGTGTCCATTATGTCGGTCAGGCTGTTTCTGGTGACCGTTTTGTGATTACGGCCAACGGGCAGGCTGTATTCAGCGAAAGTCGCACCACGTTGCGTGTCTGGTGGGCAGAAACCACCTGGCAGATGCAGCGTCTGCGTGACAATCCGGAGTGTGCCGATCAGGAACACCAGGCGAAATCTAACGATGCCGATCCGGGTCTGAATGTGAAATTGTCGTTCGATATCAACGAAGATGTGGCGGCACCGTTTATTGCCACTGGCGCGCGCCCGAAAGTTGCGGTGCTGCGTGAGCAGGGTGTGAACTCGCATGTTGAAATGGCGGCAGCGTTCCACCGTGCGGGCTTCGATGCTATCGACGTGCATATGAGCGACCTGCTGGCTGGACGCACTGGCCTGGAGGATTTCCACGCCCTGGTCGCGTGCGGTGGTTTCTCCTACGGTGACGTGCTGGGCGCAGGTGAAGGTTGGGCGAAGTCTATCCTGTTCAACGACCGTGTGCGCGATGAGTTTGCAACCTTCTTCCATCGTCCGCAAACGCTGGCGCTGGGGGTATGTAACGGTTGCCAGATGATGTCTAATCTGCGTGAATTGATCCCTGGTAGCGACCTGTGGCCACGTTTTGTGCGTAACACCTCCGATCGCTTTGAAGCGCGTTTCAGCCTGGTTGAAGTGACCCAAAGCCCGTCGCTGCTGTTGCAGGGGATGGTGGGTTCACAGATGCCGATAGCTGTTTCTCACGGTGAAGGGCGCGTGGAAGTGCGTGACGCTGCGCATCTGGCGGCACTGGAAAGCAAAGGGCTGGTGGCGCTGCGCTATGTTGATAACTTTGGTAAAGTCACTGAAACTTACCCGGCTAACCCGAACGGTTCCCCGAACGGCATTACGGCGGTCACGACTGAAAGCGGTCGTGTCACCATCATGATGCCGCACCCGGAACGTGTTTTCCGCACTGTCAGCAACTCCTGGCACCCGGAAAACTGGGGTGAGGATAGCCCGTGGATGCGTATTTTCCGCAATGCGCGTAAGCAGTTGGGGTAAGACTGCGGGTATTTTACGCAACGCATTGGTTTTACAGGCCGGATAAGGCGTTTACGCCGCATCCGGCATTGAACACCAACCACTATCATATGCTCCCAACTCCGGGAGCTTTTTTGTGTCTGTAAATCACGACAATGGGTGGTTTACCGTGTCGCTCATTGGCGACATTTAACCTATTGATTTTATTTAAGACTAATAATTTTATCTTTGACCGTCTCTTTTAGGCGACACAACGGCTGATTTATAGTCAAATCGTGAAGCACTCATAAACCTATCAAAACAACGTACAATCAGTACGTTATCAAACTATTTTGTTTATTGGCACAGTTAATGCATAATAGTAACCAGTGGCTCATTCACCCACTTATGTCAGCCCCTTCGGGACGTGCTACATAAAAACCGAATGACGCACAACAAGGTGCCTGCCGTCCAACTTCTGATATCAGCGTAGCTATATCAACCATCGGGCGAAACGTCGAGTTAGGCACCGCCTTATTCCACAACAAAGCCGGGTAATTCCCGGCTTTGTTGTATCTGAACAGCCCCTCGGTTAGCATCACGTTATTCGCGTCTGACGAGAGTAATGCCTTGAAACGCTGGCCCGTTTTTCCCCATTCATTACGACAACTGGTAACGCTGGCATTCCTGCTGATCCTGCTGCCCTTGTTAGTGTTGGCATGGCAAGCCTGGCAAAGCCTGAATGTACTTAGCGATCAGGCGGCGCTGGTCAACCGCACGACGCTTATCGATGCCCGGCGCAGTGAAGCGATGACCAACGCGGCGCTGGAGATGGAGCGTAGCTACCGTCAGTATTGCGTGTTGGACGATCCCACCCTGGCGAAGGTCTACCAAAGCCAGCGCAAGCGTTACAGCGAAATGCTCGACGCCCACGCAGGCGTGCTGCCGGACGATAAACTCTACCAGGCATTGCGTCAGGATTTGAACAATCTCGCCCAACTTCAGTGCAACAACAGCGGCCCCGATGCCGCCGCTGCTGCGCGTCTGGAAGCCTTCGCCAACGCGAATACTGAAATGGTACAGGCCACGCGCACCGTGGTGTTCTCTCGTGGGCAGCAACTGCAACGAGAAATTGCCGAACGTGGGCAATATTTCGGCTGGCAATCGCTGGTACTGTTTTTGGTAAGCCTGGTAATGGTGCTGCTTTTCACACGGATGATTATCGGTCCGGTAAAAAATATTGAACGGATGATCAACCGATTGGGGGAAGGGCGTTCTCTGGGGAATAGCGTTTCGTTCAGCGGCCCTCGTGAATTACGTTCGGTCGGGCAACGAATTATCTGGTTAAGCGAGCGCCTGTCATGGCTGGAATCTCAACGCCATCAGTTTTTAAGACATCTATCTCATGAATTAAAAACGCCGCTGGCGAGTATGCGCGAAGGTACTGAATTACTTGCTGATCAGGTTGTTGGGCCGCTCACGGCAGAGCAGAAAGAGGTGGTGAGCATTCTCGATAACAGCAGTCGCAATCTGCAAAAGCTGATCGAACAACTGCTTGATTACAACCGTAAACAGGCGGACGGCGCGGTGGCACTGGAGAACGTCGAGCTTGCACCACTGGTGGAGATGGTAGTTTCCGCTCACAGCTTGCCTGCACGGGCTAAAATGATGCATACCGACGTCGATCTGCAGGCAACAGTTTGCCAGGCAGAGCCAATGTTGTTGATGAGCGTGCTGGATAATCTTTACTCCAATGCGGTGCACTACGGGGCTGAATCCGGTAACATTTGCCTTCACAGCAGCTTACATGGCGCGCGGGTTTACATTGATGTCATCAATACAGGTATGCCCATTCCGCAAGAGGAACGCGCCATGATCTTCGAACCCTTTTTTCAGGGAAGCCACCAGCGAAAAGGGGCGGTGAAGGGCAGCGGTCTGGGATTAAGCATTGCCAGGGATTGTATTCGCCGTATGCAAGGGGAACTGTATCTGGTCGATGAGAGCGGGCAAGACGTTTGTTTCCGTATTGAATTGCCTGCGTCAAAAAACACGAAATAATGCTAAGAGCCTATCCCATTAGGCTATTTTATTTGCCAGTTTGGCCCCGGGCAGTGCTCGAAATCCTCACGTACTACGTGTACGCTCCGGTTTCTCCGCGCTGTCCATGTCCAAACTTCCTGCAACAATTACGCCCACTGGGAAAGGCTCTAAGTCTGGTGAATATGCGACACATTTTTCAACAAATTTTGCCCCGGCGGCTATGGCTGGCGGGGTTGCCTTGTCTGGCATTGCTGGGCTGTGTGCAGAGTTACAATAAACCAGCTCTTAATACGCCAGCAGAAGAAAAAATTCCGGTTTATCAACTGGCTGATTATCTTCCTACTGAATGTAGTGACATCTGGGCGCTGCAAGGGAAATCAACCGAAACTAACCCGCTTTACTGGCTACGGGCGATGGATTGTGCCAACCGCTTAATGCCAGCGCAATCGCGTCAGGAAGCCCGCAAGTATGGCGACGGTAGCTGGCAAAATACCTTTAAACAGGGAATTTTGCTGGCCGACGCTAAAATTACGCCTTTTGAACGCCGCCAGTTAGTTGCGCGCATTGACGCGTTAAGTACCGAGATCCCGGCGCAGGTTCGCCCGCTGTATCAGCTCTGGCGCGATGGTCAGGCGTTACAATTGCAACTGGCGGAAGAGCGTCAACGCTACAGTAAACTCCAGCAGTCCAGCGATAGCGAGCTGGATGCTTTGCGCCAGCAACATCACGTTCTACAGCAGCAACTGGAGCTTACCACCCGTAAACTGGAAAATCTGACCGATATTGAACGTCAGCTCTCGACCCGTAAACCTGCCGGAAATTTCGCGCCGGACGCGACGCACGAGAGTGAAAAGCCCGCGCCATCTACCAATGAGGTCACCCCTGATGAGCCATAAACCTGCGCATTTATTATTGGTCGATGATGATCCCGGATTGTTGAAATTACTTGGTCTGCGCCTGACCAGCGAAGGCTACAGCGTGGTCACGGCGGAAAGTGGCGCTGAAGGGGTGCGGGTACTGAATCGCGAAAAAATAGATTTAGTCATCAGCGACCTGCGGATGGATGAAATGGACGGTATGCAACTGTTTGCCGAAATCCAGAAAGTGCAGCCGGGGATGCCGGTTATCATCCTCACCGCGCATGGTTCCATTCCCGATGCCGTTTCCGCGACACAGCAAGGCGTGTTTAGTTTCCTCACCAAACCCGTCGATAAAGACGCGTTGTATCAGGCAATTGACGATGCGCTGGAGCAATCCGCGCCAGCCACCGACGGACGCTGGAGCGAGGCTATTGTCACCCGCAGTCCGCTGATGCTGCGTTTGCTGGAACAGGCGAGGCTGGTAGCGCAGTCTGACGTTAGTGTGCTGATTAACGGCCAGAGCGGCACGGGGAAAGAGATTTTCGCCCAGGCGATCCACAACGCCAGCCCACGCAACAACAAACCGTTTATTGCCATTAACTGTGGCGCATTGCCTGAACAGTTGCTGGAGTCAGAACTGTTTGGTCATGCACGCGGCGCGTTTACTGGTGCCGTCAGCAATCGCGAAGGTTTATTCCAGGCGGCGGAAGGCGGTACGCTGTTTCTCGATGAGATTGGCGATATGCCCGCGCCGTTACAGGTAAAATTGCTGCGCGTGTTGCAGGAGCGCAAAGTCCGTCCGCTGGGCAGCAACCGCGATATTGATATCGACGTGCGGATTATTTCCGCCACTCATCGCGACCTGCCAAAAGCGATGGCGCGAGGTGAGTTCCGCGAAGATCTCTATTACCGCCTCAACGTTGTTAGTCTGAAGATCCCCGCACTGGCGGAGCGCACGGAAGATATTCCGTTGTTAGCAAACCATTTATTGCGTCAGGCGGCAGAGCGACATAAACCGTTTGTCCGTGCGTTCTCCACCGATGCGATGAAGCGCCTGATGACCGCCACCTGGCCGGGCAATGTGCGCCAGTTGGTGAATGTGATTGAACAGTGCGTGGCGCTGACGTCATCTCCGGTGATTAGTGATGCGCTGGTGGAGCAGGCGCTGGAAGGAGAAAACACGGCGCTACCTACCTTTGTTGAGGCGCGTAATCAGTTTGAACTCAACTACTTGCGCAAGCTGCTGCAAATCACCAAAGGCAATGTCACCCACGCGGCGAGAATGGCGGGGCGCAACCGGACAGAATTTTATAAACTGCTTTCCCGACACGAACTGGATGCAAACGATTTCAAGGAATGAATTGGCGTAATGTGTTACGTTTAGCAGATCAAAAGACAGGCGACCTTTTCAAGGAATAGCATGAAAAAGATTGATGCGATTATTAAACCCTTCAAGCTGGACGATGTCCGCGAAGCACTGGCTGAAGTCGGCATTACCGGTATGACGGTAACCGAAGTGAAAGGTTTTGGCCGCCAGAAAGGCCATACCGAGCTGTATCGCGGCGCGGAGTATATGGTGGATTTTCTGCCGAAGGTGAAAATTGAGATCGTCGTACCCGACGACATTGTGGATACCTGTGTAGACACCATTATTCGCACAGCGCAAACCGGTAAAATTGGTGACGGTAAAATCTTCGTCTTTGACGTGGCACGGGTCATTCGTATCCGTACCGGTGAAGAGGACGACGCGGCAATTTAAACCGCGTCGGGGTTGCCGGATGTCTCCATCCGGCAATATCAAATCACAGCACCTTATGTGGGCCAAAGCATTCGTAATGAATGTTTTCCTGCTTCACGCCCAGATCCACTAACTGTTTTGCGGCAAACTGCATGAAGCCAACCGGGCCGCAGAGATAGAACTGCATTGCCGGATTGCTGAACGCACCTTCGAGTTTGCTCAGATCCATCAGACCTTCGCTATCAAACTGACCTTTCGCGCGATCGGCTTCACTCGGCTGACGATACCAGGTATGCGCGGTAAAGCGCGGCAGCGATTGCCCCAGTTCCTTAACTTCATCGGCAAAGGCGTGAACATCGCCATTTTCTGCAGCATGGAACCAGTTCACCTGGGCGCTATGGCCTGTTTTTGCCAACGTGTCGAGCATCGCCAGCATTGGCGTCTGACCGACACCCGCAGAGATTAAGGTCACTGGCGTGTCATTCGCTACATCCATAAAGAAATCACCAGCCGGAGCCACCAGCTTAACGACATCGCCAACGTTAGCGTGATTGTGCAGCCAGTTGGATACCTGTCCGCCATCTTCGCGTTTCACTGCAATACGATAGCCTTTGCCATCCGGTTTACGGGTCAAAGAGTACTGACGAATTTCCTGATGCGGGAAACCTTCCGGCTTCAGCCAAATGCCGAGATATTGTCCCGGACGGTATTCTGCCACTGCGCCACCGTCGACCGGTTCCAGTTCGAAACTGGTGATCAATGCGCTGCGTGGTGTTTTAGCCACAATGCGGAAATCGCGCGTACCTTCCCAGCCACCGGCTTTGCTGGCGTTTTCGTTATAAATTTCTGCTTCGCGATTGATAAACACATTTGCCAGTACGCCATACGCTTTGCCCCATGCGTCCAGCACTTCCTGACCCGGGCTGAACATTTCGTCGAGGGTGGCCAGCAGGTGTTCGCCTACGATGTTGTACTGCTCCGGTTTGATCTGGAAGCTGGTGTGTTTCTGCGCGATTTTCTCCACTGCTGGCAGCAGCGCAGGCAGGTTTTCAATATTACTGGCGTAGGCGGCAATGGCGTTAAACAGGGCTTCACGTTGATCGCCATTACGCTGGTTACTCATATTGAAAATGTCTTTGAGTTCAGGGTTATGAGTAAACATACGGTCGTAGAAATGGGCGGTTAATTTCGGCCCTGTTTCCACCAGCAAAGGGATAGTGGCTTTTACTGTAGCGATGGTTTGAGCGTCAAGCATAGAGTCTTCCTTTTTTTTGCATCTTAATTGATGTATCTCAAATGCATCTTATAAAAAATAACCCTGTCCTGTAAATGGTTCCTTGGTGTTTTTCATTAGGAATGTGATGAAGTGAAAAATTTGCATCACAAACCTGAAAAGAAATCCGTTTCCGGGAGTAAGTCCTTTATTCACCAAAGCCTTGACGTGCTTGAAGGTAATCGTTTGCGTAAATTCCTTTGTCAAGACCTGTTATCGCAGAATGATTCGGTTATACTGTTCGCCGTTGTCCATCAGGACCGCCAAAATTAGGCGAAAAAATTTTATTGTTAGCTGAGTCAGGAGATGCGGATGTTAAAGCGTGAAATGAACATTGCCGATTATGATGCCGAACTGTGGCAGGCTATGGAGCAGGAAAAAGTACGTCAGGAAGAGCACATCGAACTGATCGCCTCCGAAAACTACACCAGCCCGCGCGTAATGCAAGCACAGGGCTCTCAGCTAACCAACAAATATGCTGAAGGTTATCCGGGTAAACGTTACTACGGCGGTTGCGAGTATGTTGATATCGTCGAACAACTGGCGATTGATCGCGCGAAAGAGCTGTTCGGCGCTGACTACGCTAACGTTCAGCCGCACTCCGGTTCCCAGGCTAACTTTGCGGTCTACACCGCGCTGCTGGAACCAGGCGATACCGTTCTGGGTATGAACCTGGCACACGGCGGTCACCTGACTCACGGTTCTCCGGTTAACTTCTCCGGTAAACTGTACAACATCGTTCCTTACGGTATCGATGCAACAGGTCATATCGACTACGCAGATCTGGAAAAACAAGCGAAAGAACACAAACCGAAAATGATCATCGGCGGCTTCTCAGCATATTCCGGCGTGGTTGACTGGGCGAAAATGCGTGAAATCGCTGACAGCATCGGTGCTTACTTGTTCGTTGATATGGCGCACGTTGCGGGCCTGGTTGCTGCTGGCGTCTATCCGAACCCGGTTCCTCATGCTCACGTTGTCACTACTACCACTCACAAAACCCTGGCGGGTCCGCGCGGCGGCCTGATCCTGGCGAAAGGTGGTAGCGAAGATCTGTACAAAAAACTGAACTCTGCTGTCTTCCCGGGTGGGCAGGGCGGTCCGCTGATGCACGTAATCGCCGGTAAAGCAGTAGCGCTGAAAGAAGCGATGGAGCCGGAGTTCAAAACTTACCAGCAGCAGGTCGCGAAAAACGCCAAAGCGATGGTAGAAGTGTTCCTCGAGCGCGGCTACAAAGTGGTTTCCGGCGGTACTGATAACCACCTGTTCCTGGTTGATCTGGTTGATAAAAACCTGACCGGTAAAGAAGCTGACGCCGCTCTGGGCCGTGCTAACATCACCGTGAACAAAAACAGTGTACCGAACGATCCGAAGAGCCCGTTTGTGACCTCCGGTATTCGTGTGGGTACTCCGGCGATTACCCGTCGCGGCTTTAAAGAAGCAGAAGCGAAAGAACTGGCTGGCTGGATGTGTGACGTGCTGGATAGCATCAATGATGAAGCGGTTATCGAGCGCATCAAAGGTAAAGTTCTCGACATCTGCGCTCGCTACCCGGTTTACGCATAAGCGAAACGGTGGTTTGCTGACAATGTGCTCGTTGTTCATGCCGGATGCGGCATGAACGCCTTATCCGGCCTACAAAACTTTGCAAATTCAATACATTGCAATATCCGTGTAGGCCTGATAAGCGTAGCGCATCAGGCAATCTTACGTTTGTGATCATCGCGAGGCTTCCTTCGGGAAGCCTTGTTACGTTATCGCGGCATTAAATTTGCCGTAACTGCGCTTCAACATACAAATAGCCAATCCCCAGCACCTGTTGCGCGCGGCTTAATTGCCCGAAGCCAATTTGCGTCGCTTTCACGCCAGGCCCTTCATCGCGGTCGAACGGATTAAACCCTGTCTGGCGAATAATGGTATTAAGCCAGTTCTCGCCAAAGGCGCAACTACGACCATACAGCCAAATCTGATTAATATTGAGGATGTTGAGGAAGTTATACAGACTTAAACCAATGGCGTTAGCACTGCGGTCAACCCAACTGGTGACCCACGGTTCTCCACTTTGCCAGGCAGCGATTAATTGCGCGGTAGTCAGTTTTTCGGGATCAAGTTGAGTATTGTCCGGCTGTGATTTTAGCCATACCCGCGCCTGCTTTTTTAATGCGCTTAACGAGGCGACGGTTTCCAGGCAGCCGTAACGTCCACAATCACAGGCGACGCCATCGGGGTTAACGATGGTGTGACCAATCTGTCCGCTGCCATACAAACTGCCGCGATAAATTTGCTCGTTAATCACGAACGACGAGCCAATGCCGTAATCAACGTTGATCACGCAGAAATCACGCCCCTGCGAATTTTTTTGCCATTTCTCCGCCAGCGCCAGCATCACGCAGTCATTATCGACCATTACCCGAATGCCGAGCTTTTCTTCCAGCAGATATTTCACCTCAACCGGCGCTGTCCACGGCGCTTGCGGCATGGTTTGCGATACGCCGGTGACCGGATCAACCTGGCCGTGAATTGCCAGCGCCAGATTGATAGTGCGCTCTGGCCACAGTTTGCGATGGCGATGCCAGCATTTTTCGATCTCCGCCAATAGCGCCTGCGGTGTCGGAGCGTCAATCTGAAAGCGTTCAAATTCACCTTTCGGACTTAAACAGGCATTAGCGACCTGACACTCAATGCTGGTGGGCGTAACGTTCAGACACAGCGTCCAGGCACCCTCCGGTGCAATGAGCCATGTGCCGCTGCTATGCCCGCGCGTCTGGCTTTCATCGTCGATATTCACCACCCGCTTTTCGTTTTCCAGCTCCTGCAAAATATTACTGACTGCCGGAATTGAAATTTGCGCCAGTCGGGCCAGCGTCGATTTATTGGCACGTTTTTGCCGGTACAGCAGCTCCAGAATCACGCATTTGTTATGGTGGCGGATCTGTTGATTGTTAATGCAGGCTCTCATCTTCACTAAACCTTGTTTAGTTAATTGCGTGATTATTCCGCGAAAACATTGCCAGATTGTTCAATACACTGCCACAAATCTTTTAATTCAGTATGTCTTGTTAATATTGAGGGCACCATGACTCCAGTAAAAGTGTGGCAAGAGCGCGTTGAGATCCCGACCTATGAAACCGGGCCGCAGGATATACATCCCATGTTTCTGGAAAATCGCGTTTATCAGGGATCGTCCGGCGCGGTTTATCCCTATGGCGTGACGGATACGCTGAGCGAGCAGAAAACCCTGAAATCGTGGCAGGCGGTATGGCTGGAAAACGACTACATCAAAGTGATGATCCTGCCGGAACTGGGCGGTCGTGTGCATCGCGCGTGGGATAAAGTAAAACAGCGCGATTTTGTCTATCACAATGAGGTGATAAAACCGGCGCTGGTAGGGCTGCTGGGGCCGTGGATCTCTGGCGGGATTGAGTTTAACTGGCCGCAACACCATCGCCCGACCACCTTTATGCCCGTTGATTTCGCCATCGAAGCACATGAAGATGGCGCACAGACTGTATGGGTTGGCGAAACGGAGCCGATGCACGGTTTACAGGTGATGACCGGTTTCACGCTGCGCCCTGACCGTGCCGCACTGGAAATCGCCAGCCGCGTCTATAACGGCAATGCTACGCCGCGTCATTTTTTGTGGTGGGCCAATCCGGCGGTGAAAGGTGGTGAAGGGCATCAGAGTGTTTTCCCACCGGATGTGACTGCGGTATTCGATCATGGCAAACGGGCCGTTTCAGCTTTCCCCATTGCCACCGGAACCTATTACAAAGTGGACTACTCCGCCGGAGTGGACATTTCTCGTTATAAAAATGTACCCGTTCCAACATCATATATGGCCGAAAAATCACAGTACGATTTTGTTGGCGCGTGGTGTCACGATGAAGATGGCGGTTTGCTTCACGTTGCCAACCACCATATTGCACCAGGTAAAAAACAGTGGAGCTGGGGACACAGTGAATTTGGTCAGGCGTGGGATAAGAGCCTGACCGACAATAACGGCCCGTATATCGAACTGATGACTGGCATTTTTGCTGACAACCAGCCCGATTTTACCTGGCTTGATGCTTACGAAGAGAAGCGTTTCGAGCAGTATTTCCTGCCTTATCATTCTCTGGGCATGGTGCAAAACGCCTCCCGCGACGCGGTGATTAAATTAGAGCGTAGCGAGCGGGGGATTGAGTGGGGGCTGTATGCCATCTCCCCGTTGAGTGGATATCGTCTGGCGATCCGCGAAATCGGCAAATGCAACGTGTTACTTGACGATGCCGTAGCCCTGACACCAGCGACCGCCATCCAGGGCGTGTTACGCGGTATTGATCCGGGCAGATTGACTATCGAACTTTCCGATGCTGACGGCAATATTGTACTGAGTTATCAGGAACATCAGCCGCAAGAACTACCGTTGCCGGACGTTGCTAAAGCGCCACTGGCAGCACAAGACATTACCAGTACAGATGAAGCCTGGTTTGTCGGTCAGCATCTGGAGCAATACCATCACGCCAGCCGTTCGCCGTTCGATTACTACCTGCGCGGCGTGGCGTTGGATCCGCTCGATTATCGCTGCAACCTGGCGCTGGCGATGCTGGAATATAACCGCGCAGATTTCCCGCAAGCGGTGGCATATGCCAGTCAGGCGCTAAAACGCGCACATGCGCTGAATAAAAACCCGCAGTGCGGACAGGCAAGTTTGATTCGCGCCAGTGCTTACGAACGTCAGGGGCAATATCAACAAGCCGAAGAGGATTTCTGGCGTGCAGTCTGGAGCGGCAACAGTAAAGCGGGCGGCTATTACGGTCTGGCACGACTGGCGGCGCGTAATGGCAACTTCGAGGCAGGGCTGGATTTTTGCCAACAAAGCCTGCGCGCCTGCCCAACTAATCAGGAAGTGCTTTTCCTGCATAATCTGCTGCTGGTATTAAGCGGCCGTCAGGATAATGCGCGTTTACAGCGCGAGAAACTGCTGCGCGATTATCCGCTGAACGCCACCCTGTGGTGGTTGAACTGGTTCGATGGTCGTTCTGAATCTGCCTTCACGCAGTGGCGAGGTCTGTGTCAGGGGCGCGACGTGAACGCCCTGATGACTGCCGGGCAGTTGATTAACTGGGGAATGCCCGCCCTGGCGGCAGAGATGCTGAACGCACTGGACTGCCAACGCACGTTGCCGCTTTATCTGCAAGCGAGCTTATTGCCGAAAGCTGATCGTGGCGAACTGGTGACAAAAGCCATTGATGTCTTTCCGCAGTTTGTCCGTTTCCCGAATACGCTGGAGGAAGTGGCGGCACTGGAGAGCATTGAAGAGTGTTGGTTCGCCCGTCATTTACTGGCCTGCTTCTACTACAACAAGCGTTGCTACGACAAAGCCATTGCCTTATGGCAGCGTTGCGTAGAGATGTCGCCGGAGTTTGCCGACGGCTGGCGCGGGTTGGCGATCCATGCGTGGAATAAGCAGCACGATGATGAACTGGCCGCGCGTTATCTTGATAATGCTTATCAGCTTGCGCCACAGGATGCACGTCTGCTTTTCGAACGCGATTTGCTGGATAAGTTAACCGGATCTTCGCCGGAGAAACGACTGGCGCGTCTGGAAAATAATCTGGAAATTGCCCTGAAACGCGACGACATGACCGCAGAACTGCTCAATTTGTGGCATCTCACCGGTCAGGCAGACAAAGCGGCGGACATTCTCGCCACGCGCAAATTCCATCCGTGGGAAGGCGGGGAAGGGAAAGTTACCTGCCAGTTTATCCTCAACCAGTTGTTACGCGCCTGGCAACACCTTGATGCCAGACAGCCGCAGCAGGCAAGCGAACTGCTTCATGCCGCGTTGCATTATCCGGAGAATTTAAGCGAAGGTCGTTTACCTGGGCAGACTGATAACGACATCTGGTTCTGGCAGGCAGTATGCGCGAAAACGCAGGGCGATGAAGCTGAGGCGACGCGCTGCTTACGAATGGCGGCGACCGGCGATCGCACCATTAACATCCACAGTTATTACAACGATCAGCCGGTCGATTATCTCTTCTGGCAAGGGATGGCACTGCGATTGCTGGGCGAACAACAAACGGCACAGCAACTGTTCAGTGAAATGAAACAGTGGGCGCAACAGATGGCGAAAACCAGTATCGAAGCGGATTTCTTTGCTGTTTCACAACCGTACTTGTTGTCGCTGTATGGCGATTTACAACAGCAGCATAAAGAAAAATGCCTGATGGTGTCGATGCTGGCGGCTGCGGGATTAGGGGAGATTGCGCAATATGAATCTGTGCGCGCTGAACTGACGGCGATTAATCCGGCCTGGCCGAAAGCGGCATTATTCACCACCGTGATGCCTTTTATTTTTAACTACGTTCACTAAACCCTATTAACTGTAATATTTGAGCGGCATGCGCTGCCGCTCATCACTAAATAATTAAAATAAGCCGTTGTAAATAAAAAACCTACAGGAGGCACTATGCCTGAAAAAATGAGAGCAACCCGTAATATAATTTTAATAGCTACGCTTTTGGGTAGCGCACTATTCGCCAGGGCTGCGGAAAAAGAAATGACCATTGGCACAATATATCTTGATACTCAGGGATATTACGCCGGTGTACGTCAGGGTGTTCAGGATGCGGCAAAAGATTCCTCAGTACAGGTACAGTTAATAGAAACCAACGCACAGGGGGATATTTCAAAAGAAAGTACTTTTGTTGATACCCTCGTGGCGCGTAATGTTGATGCCATTATTTTGTCGGCAGTGTCTGAAAATGGCAGTAGCCGCACCGTTCGACGCGCCAGTGAGGCGGGTATTCCAGTGATTTGCTACAACACCTGTATTAATCAGAAAGGGGTCGATAAATATGTCTCGGCGTATCTGGTGGGCGATCCTCTGGAATTCGGTAAAAAACTGGGTAATGCCGCTGCCGATTATTTTATTGCCAACAAAATTGAACAACCAAAAATTGCCGTCATAAATTGCGAAGCTTTTGAAGTTTGTGTGCAACGGCGTAAAGGGTTTGAAGAAGTATTAAAAGCCCGTGTTCCCGGAGCGCAAATTGTCGCGAATCAGGAAGGTACTGTTTTAGATAAAGCGATTTCTGTCGGTGAAAAACTGATTATCTCCACGCCGGATCTCAACGCCATTATGGGAGAATCGGGCGGCGCGACACTCGGCGCAGTTAAAGCAGTACGTAATCAAAATCAGGCCGGGAAAATTGCCGTCTTTGGTTCAGATATGACGACTGAAATTGCCCAGGAACTGGAAAACAACCAGGTGCTGAAAGCGGTAGTGGATATTTCCGGTAAGAAAATGGGTAACGCTGTTTTTGCGCAAACATTGAAGGTTATTGATAAAAAAGCCGACGGTGAGAAAGTGATTCAGGTGCCTATCGATCTCTATACCAAAACGGAAGACGGTAAGCAGTGGCTGGCAACGCATGTTGATGGTCTGCCCTAATAGCTGATTCGCAGAGGTCCCTATGTTCACGGCAACAGAGGCAGTCCCGGTAGCAAAAGTGGTGGCAGGAAATAAGCGTTATCCCGGCGTCGTTGCGCTGGATAACGTTAATTTCACGCTCAATAAAGGCGAAGTTCGCGCGCTGTTAGGTAAAAACGGCGCGGGCAAATCGACCCTCATTCGAATGCTCACCGGCAGCGAACGCCCGGACAGCGGCGATATCTGGATTGGCGAGACGCGGCTGGAAGGTGACGAAGCTACGCTGACTCGCCGTGCCGCTGAACTGGGGGTACGCGCGGTTTATCAGGAGTTAAGTCTGGTGGAGGGGCTGACGGTGGCGGAAAACCTCAGCCTTGGTCAATGGCCACGCCGCAACAGCATGATTGATTACCCGCAAATGGCGCAGGATGCCCAACGTTGCTTACAGGCGCTGGGTGTCGACGTTAGCCCTGAACAACTTGTATCGACGCTAAGTCCGGCGCAAAAGCAACTGGTGGAAATTGCGCGAGTGATGAAGGGCGAGCCGCGCGTGGTCATTCTTGATGAACCGACCAGTTCGCTTGCCAGTGCGGAAGTTGAACTGGTGATCAGCGCCGTGAAAAAGATGTCGGCACTGGGCGTGGCGGTGATTTATGTCAGCCACCGGATGGAAGAAATCCGCCGTATCGCTTCCTGCGCCACCGTCATGCGCGATGGTCAGGTGGCGGGCGATGTGATGCTCGAAAACCCCTCCCCCCGTCATATTGTGTCGCTGATGCTTGGACGCGATCACGTTGATATTGCGCCGGTTGCCGCCCAGGAAATTGCTGACCAGATCGTGCTGGATGTTCGTGCGTTACGCCACAGACCAAAACTTGCGGAGATCAATTTTTCACTGCGTCGTGGTGAAGTGCTCGGTATTGCTGGCCTGCTGGGAGCCGGGCGCAGTGAATTGCTGAAAGCGATTGTTGGACTGGAAGCGTTTGAGCAGGGCGAAATTGTTATCAACGGCGAGAAAATCACGCGCCCGGATTACGGCGACATGTTGAAACGCGGCATCGGCTATACCCCGGAAAATCGCAAAGAAGCGGGGATCATTCCCTGGCTGGGCGTTGACGAAAATACAGTGCTGACCAACCGGCAAAAAATCAGCGCTAACGGCGTGCTGCAATGGTCCACCATCCGCCGCCTGACCGAAGAGGTGATGCAACGGATGACAGTCAAGGCTGCCAGTAGCGAAACGCCGATTGGTACGCTTTCCGGCGGTAATCAGCAAAAAGTGGTGATCGGTCGTTGGGTCTATGCCGCCAGCCAGATTCTGTTGCTCGACGAGCCAACGCGCGGCGTCGATATCGAAGCCAAGCAGCAGATTTACCGTATTGTCCGCGAGCTGGCCGCAGAAGGAAAAAGCGTGGTGTTTATCTCCAGTGAAGTGGAGGAGTTGCCGCTGGTGTGCGACCGCATCCTGTTGTTACAGCACGGCACGTTCTCGCAGGAGTTTCACTCGCCGGTCAATGTGGATGAGCTGATGTCCGCCATTCTGTCTGTGCACTGATGAATTTTACCGAGGAACCTGAAGATGTCTGCTTCGTCATTACCATTGCCGCAGGGCAAGAGCGTCTCGCTCAAACAATTTGTCAGTCGCCACATTAATGAGATCGGTTTGCTGGTGGTGATAGCCATTCTATATCTGGTCTTCTCCCTGAACGCGCCAGGCTTTATCTCATTAAATAACCAACTGAACGTGCTACGCGATGCCGCCACCATCGGTATTGCCGCCTGGGCGATGACGCTGATTATTATCTCCGGTGAAATTGATGTCAGCGTTGGGCCAATGGTCGCTTTTGTCTCGGTGTGCCTGGCATTTTTACTGCAATTTGAGGTTCCTCTGGCGGTGGCGTGTTTGTTGGTGTTGCTGTTAGGCGCGCTGATGGGAACGCTCGCCGGGGTGTTACGTGGCGTGTTTAACGTGCCAAGTTTTGTGGCCACGCTGGGGTTGTGGAGCGCCCTGCGCGGTATGGGGCTGTTTATGACTAACGCCCTGCCTGTGCCGATTGACGAAAACGAGGTACTGGACTGGCTGGGTGGGCAATTTCTCGGCGTGCCGGTATCCGCGCTGATCATGATGGTGTTGTTTGCGCTGTTTGTGTTCATCAGCCGTAAAACTGCCTTCGGGCGTTCGGTTTTTGCTGTGGGCGGTAATGCCACGGCGGCGCAGTTGTGCGGGATTAACGTCCGGCGAGTACGCATTCTTATTTTTACCCTTTCAGGATTATTAGCGGCGGTGACCGGCATTTTACTGGCGGCGCGCCTCGGTTCTGGTAACGCAGGCGCGGCAAACGGTCTGGAGTTTGACGTGATCGCAGCCGTGGTAGTTGGTGGTACGGCGCTTTCCGGTGGTCGCGGCTCCCTGTTCGGTACGCTGCTTGGCGTTCTGGTCATTACGCTAATCGGTAACGGCCTGGTGCTGCTCGGAATTAACTCCTTTTTCCAGCAGGTGGTCCGCGGCGTCATCATCGTGGTGGCGGTACTGGCGAATATCTTGCTGACCCAGCGAAGCAGTAAAGCGAAACGCTAAATATTAACGCCCCTGGCGCGGGTGCGGCAGGGATGAAAATTAATCGTATTGTTAATGAGGGACTTATGAAAACGATGCTGGCAGCTTACTTACCAGGAAATTCGACCGTTGATCTACGGGAAGTTGCGGTGCCGACGCCGGGGATTAACCAGGTACTGATCAAAATGAAATCCTCCGGGATTTGCGGAAGCGATGTCCACTATATCTATCATCAACACCGCGCCACGGCGGCGGCGCCCGATAAACCGTTGTATCAGGGATTTATCAACGGTCATGAACCGTGCGGGCAGATTGTGGCTATGGGGCAAGGCTGTCGCCATTTTAAAGAGGGTGACCGCGTGCTGGTGTATCACATTTCCGGCTGTGGTTTTTGCCCGAACTGCCGCCGCGGCTTTCCTATCTCTTGTACTGGCAAAGGAAAAGCGGCTTACGGCTGGCAGCGTGACGGCGGTCATGCCGAATATCTGCTGGCGGAAGAAAAAGATCTGATCCTCCTGCCAGACGCACTGAGCTACGAAGATGGAGCGTTTATCAGTTGCGGCGTTGGCACGGCGTATGAAGGGATTTTGCGCGGCGAAGTCTCCGGCAGCGATAACGTGCTGGTGGTCGGTCTGGGGCCGGTCGGGATGATGGCGATGATGCTGGCGAAAGGTCGCGGTGCGAAACGGATCATCGGCGTTGATATGTTGCCGGAACGTCTGGCGATGGCGAAACAGTTAGGTGTGATGGGTCACGGTTATTTAGCAACCACTGAAGGTCTGCCGCAGATAATTGCCGAGCTCACCCACGGCGGCGCGGATGTTGCGCTCGATTGTTCCGGTAATGCTGCGGGGCGCTTGCTGGCATTGCAATCCACCGCCGACTGGGGACGCGTGGTTTACATCGGGGAAACTGGAAAAGTGGAGTTCGAGGTCAGCGCCGATCTGATGCACCATCAACGGCGGATTATTGGCTCCTGGGTGACCAGCCTGTTCCATATGGAAAAATGCGCTCACGATCTGACGGACTGGAAACTGTGGCCGCGTAACGCCATTACCCACCGCTTCTCACTGGAACAGGCAGGTGAGGCGTATGCGCTGATGGCAAGCGGCAAATGTGGGAAAGTTGTGATTAATTTCCCGGATTAAGGAGTTAGCGGATGACCATCTATACCTTATTTCATGGGGCGCTAAAGCTGGATATCTCTGACCAGGGCGGAGTCATAGAAGGCTTCTGGCACGACACGACGGCGTTGCTACGTCCGGGTAAAAAAAACGGTGTGGCAACCGACGCCTCCTGTTTTCCGCTGGTGCCGTTTGCTAACCGGGTGAGCGGCAACCGCTTTGTCTGGCAAAGGCGTGAGTATCCGCTACATCCTAACGTTGAATGGGACGCGCACTATCTGCACGGCGATGGCTGGCTGGGCCAGTGGCAATGTGTAACGCGCAGCGATGATAGTTTATGTCTGGAGTATGAACATCGCGGCGGCGTTTATCATTATCGGGTAAGTCAGACGTTTCATTTAACGGCAGATGCGCTGACGGTCACGCTCTCTGTCACCAATGAAGGTGCAGAGACGCTGCCGTTTGGTACGGGCTGGCATCCTTATTTTCCGTTGTCGTCGCAAACGCGGATTCAGGCGCAGGCGAGCGGTTACTGGCTGGAGCGGGAACAGTGGCTGGCGGGGGCGTTTTGCGCGCAGTTACCGCTGGAGCTGGATTTCAATCAGCTCGCGCCGTTGCCGCGTCAGTGGGTGAACAATGGTTTTTCCGGATGGAATGGTCAGGCACGCATTGAGCAGCCACAGCAGGGTTACGCCATCACTATGGAAACGACGCCGCCCGCACCGTGTTATTTCATCTTTGTTTCGGACCCGACGTTTGATAAAGGGTATGCGTTTGATTTCTTCTGCCTGGAGCCGATGAGTCATGCGCCGGATGACCATCATCGTCCCGAAGGCGGAGATCTCATTGCGCTTGCACCGGGGGAGTCAACAACCTTAGAGATGTCGTTGCGGGTTGAGTTGCTGTAATTTATAAAATGCCGGATGCACAGGCCTACAATGGGTGCCGGAGCGGTAGGCCGGATAAGGCGTTCACGCCGCATCCGGCATGTTTTTAACGCCGATCGAGAGAAATCGCCCCCGGTCCGGTAATCGCCAGCAGCAAGAATGCGCCTGCAATACTGACATTTTTCCAGAAATTAATCATATTTGGCCCGACCGCATCCCCCGTCATATCCCAGTAATGATGGCCAATCACCGCTGTACCCAGCGTGTAGAAAATAAACAGCACCGCCAGCGGACGAGTGAAAAAACCAAGCACGATTAATATCGCGGCAGGCACTTCCATAACTACCGCAATAATTGCCGCCAGCATCGGCATTGGCGCGCCCAGCGAGGCCATATATTGGACCGTACCGTCAAAGCCCATCATTTTGGGAAAACCAAAAATAATGAAAATTAAGATGATGGCAATACGGGCAATTAATAACAAAACGGGGCGGGCTGCGCCAAAATCAAAATAACGTAGTGTGTTCATAACCAATCCCTTTGCAAAAAGATGTGATTTAAACGTAATACACACTCTGGCACCTCGCCACGCCCCAGGCGTTGAGATATTCGCTAATTATCCTGGTTTGCTATAACGGCATAGCGCAGGTCGCTGACAATGCGCTTGCTGCTTCATGCCGGGAAGCTCGCTCGAATATTCTTATTTTCCAACTTGCAACAACATTCGATTAACTCCAGACTAACGCCTCCTGACGGGAGGGACTCATGGTTTTGCAATCCACGCGCTGGCTGGCGCTCGGTTATTTCACGTACTTTTTTAGCTACGGCATTTTTCTACCTTTCTGGAGCGTCTGGCTTGAGGGGATTGGCTTAACGCCAGAAACCATCGGTCTGTTGTTAGGGGCCGGTCTGGTTGCCCGTTTTCTCGGTAGTTTGATAATCGCGCCCCGCGTCAGCGATCCTTCTCGTCTGATTTCCGCGCTGCGGGTGCTGGCGTTGCTGACGCTGCTGTTTGCCGTCGCCTTCTGGGCTGGCGCGCATGTCGCGTGGCTGATGGTGGTAATGGTCGGTTTTAACCTCTTTTTCTCACCGTTGGTGCCGTTGACTGACGCGCTGGCGAATACCTGGCAAAAGCAGTTTCCGCTTGATTACGGCAAAGTGCGGCTGTGGGGCTCGGTGGCATTTGTCATTGGTTCGGCGCTGACGGGCAAACTGGTCACGGTGTTTGATTATCGGGTGATCCTCGCGATGTTGACGCTGGGCGTGGCATCCATGCTACTTGGTTTTCTCATTCGCCCGACCATTCAACCACAAGGGGTAAGCCGCCAGCAGGAGAGCACGGGATGGCCGGCCTGGCTGGCGCTGGTTCGCCAGAACTGGCGCTTTCTGGCTTGTGTTTGTCTATTGCAGGGAGCGCACGCGGCGTATTACGGTTTTAGCGCCATTTACTGGCAGGCAGCGGGTTACTCGGCTTCGGCGGTGGGCTATTTGTGGTCACTTGGGGTGGTGGCGGAAGTGATCATCTTTGCGCTGAGTAACAAACTTTTCCGTCGCTGTAGCGCTCGCGATATGTTGTTGATCTCAGCGATTTGCGGAGTGGCGCGTTGGAGCATTATGGGGGCAACCACTGAGTTACCGTGGTTGATATTGGTGCAGATCCTGCATTGCGGCACTTTTACCGTGTGCCACCTGGCCGCCATGCGCTATATCGCCGCTCGTCAGGGTAGTGAGGTGATCCGTTTGCAGGCGGTTTACTCTGCCGTCGCGATGGGCGGCAGTATCGCTATCATGACCGTCTTCGCCGGATTCTTGTATCAATATCTGGGGCACGGCGTGTTCTGGGTGATGGCATTGGTGGCGCTTCCGGCAATGTTTCTGCGCCCAAAAGTGGTTCCCTCATGCTGATTATTCCAGCATTTTACGGATCTGCTCCTGTTGGTGTGCGGTCAGGGTCTGATTCGTATGAATCAGCGGCGGCGAAAAGAGCGGTAACGGGATGGTATAAGGTGCAATAATCAGCACAGCGTTTCTCGGTGCGCCATTTCGTAAAAAGGCCTTCACCGATATATGTTTAATATTGAGCGGCAGTAGCGTAAGTTCGCGCAATTGTTGCTCAATACTTGCTTCTCTTTCACTGTCATTGTCCGTCAGTAAAACAATCTGTTTTTCGTTAACTTCATTTGCTTGCATCAGCCATGCGCCGAAAATCACCGCCACCAGACCACTTTCCTCATCGGAAAAACGGACATTGTATTCACTTTCAAACCCGGCCAGCGCCGCGCGGGTTGTACGAACCAGGCGTGGGTAAAGTCGGCTGAACTCTTCTGGCAAGGTGTTATCAATACCGATGGCAAACAAACTGCGGCGTAATGCCTGAGCGAGATGAGTATAAAGCTGATCGCATAACCCCTGTTCATCATAGAAACGGACATTTCCCAGCTCACGAAAATGTTGTACCAGACGGACAATAGCCTGACGCAATTGCCGATCGCGCTGATGGGTATCCTGCAGCGGATTGGGAACCCGCAACATGGAAAAGAGCAATGCCATAAACAACGCTTCATCTGGTGGTACAGGCTGGCGCGCCCGGCGTTGCCAGTGGCGGCCAATTTCTTGTGCTATCTGAAATTCAAGGCAGGATTCAGCCCATCGACGTTGCTGTGGGTTAAATTGTGGCGTGATCCCGGCATGATGTTGTAGCAGGCAATATTGCAGATACAGGCACAGAAAATGAATATCACGAGCTTCAAAGCATTTTTGCAATCGTCGCGAACACAGATTAACTAAAGCTTGTAGGTTGGTATCGTCGTAAAAGTTGCGAGCAATCCCCCGACGCTTCAATTCTTCCTTTATGGCAGGGGCGAAACGACCGGTGATAAATGACGGGCATAAACGGAAACCGCGTCGTAGCCAGTGAAATAAACATAAACGTTGATTAAGTACTGTACCTTCAATCCGGTAGCTACCGTCATAACCAGTAGTGAGCGTGAGTTGATGATAGCGCAGGATCTCCCGTCCTGTTTCGCTGATATCAAAACTGGCAATATCATCATCCACACCATTAAGCTCGCTAAACGTTGCCGTGGTGGCGGTCAACCCCGGCTGAAATAGCGTTAACAAGATCTGGCAGCGGCGCTGGGGAGCAGAAAGGGCAGATGGTGGAGCAAGTGTAGACATCATCTGTTGATCTCCCATAAGCATAATTGATAAGGATAGCTAAAGTTTGCTTAGGGAAATGGTGAATGGAACGCTATTTATCAGAAATGCGGGCAGGCATCACAGAATTTTTATCGATATAAACAGCAATGGCCAGTTGAATGCCATGTCTTAAGGTGATTTCATGCTGTTTTATCGGGTTTTAATCTTAAGGTTAATTCTACGGGCTCAACGTATTGAGGATAAAATCTACCGCTTGTTCGCGATAAACATCACCATGACGATCGGAAAAAGCGTCAATGTGTTCGCCATCGGGGATCAGAATCAGCCGTTTTGGCTCTTTCGCCAGAGCATATAACTTTTCACTGTGCTGCCAGGGGATAACGTGATCGGCTTTGCCGTGAATCAGTAAAAGCGGAATGGGGCTGACGCTGGCAATGTAATTTTCACCGCTGTAACTTTCATCAAGTAAGTAACCACTGCCGGGGATCATCTGGTTGGCGATGGTTGAGTAAGAGGCAAATGTGGAGTCGAGGATCACCGCGCGGATGCCCTCACGATTGCCCTGACCAATAACATCAAGAATATTCGCACCGCCAATACTCTGACCAAACAGTACCAGTCGCTGCGGGTTTACATCACTGCGATGGCGCACCACGTTGATGGCGCTCAGTGTATCGTCCAGTAATCCGGCTTGCGAAGGCGTTCCTTTAGACTTACCAAACCCACGATAATCAAACATAAACACGTTGAAATTGCGTTCGGGTAACCAACTGACCAGTGGCCAATGTGCAGACATATTTCCGGCATTGCCATGAGCATGGATCACCGTAGCGATGGCGTTTTCAGCGGGGCCAGTCGATGACGGAATAAACCAGCCTTGCAGGCGTGTGCCATCTTCAGCGGTAAACTCTACGGATTCTGCTGACCAGGGGTCAGGGCCATAAATTTTGTCATCAGGATAATAGAAAAAATTGATAGCGACGCGCGGCACTAAATAAACGCAGACGGCAACAACAAAGAGAATAAACAGAATCTTGAAAACGCGCTTGTTTACTGGCAGGACCATAACCTTTCCTTGCGACTTTTTTGTAATCCATTAATCGGGGAAAGATGGTGGGAGAGCGGTGAGGGAAAGTAAAGCGGCGAGAAAGTATTTCGGAATAGCGCCTGAAAGGCGAGGGCGGGTGAGAGAAATCACCCGCCAGAGAAATTAACGCTTCAGTGCGTCGCTTAACTCGTCACGCATGTTTGACAGCATGGCTTTTACTACGCGTGGGTTACCCGCAACGATGTTACCGGTCAGTATATAGTTATGACCACCAGTGAAGTCGCTGACGATACCACCAGCTTCACGAACCAGCAGTTCGCCTGCGGCGAAGTCCCACGGACGCAGACCGATTTCAAAGAAACCGTCAACGCGACCAGCAGCGACATAAGCCAGATCCAGTGCCGCAGAACCAGTACGACGGAAGTCAGCACATTCGTTGAACAGTTTGCCGACGATGTTAATGTAGGTGGTGGCGTACTGTTTTGCTTTGAACGGGAAGCCGGTCGCCAGAATAGTACCGTCGAGATCGCGAGCGGTGCTGCCGCGCAGACGGTAGCCGTTCAGTTGTGCGCCCTGACCGCGAGTCGCGGTGAACAGTTCGTTACGCATAGGATCGTAAACCACAGCAACTTCGGTGCGGCCTTTGATGCGAACAGCGATAGATACCGCGAAATGCGGCAGACGTTTGATAAAGTTGGTGGTGCCATCCAGTGGATCGATAACCCATTGAACATCCTGATCAGTACCTTCAAGTTCACCGCTTTCTTCGGTGATGATGGTGTGCTGCGGGTAAGATTTACGAATCGTGTCGATAATCACCGCTTCGGCAGCTTTATCTACGTTGGTCACGAAATCGTTGCTGCCTTTCTGGCTCGCTTCTACAGCGTCCGGGGTTTCATAGTTTTTGGCAATTAAATTACCCGCCTTGCGCGCTGCGCGCACGGCGATGTTCAGCATCGGATGCATCGGTCTCTCTCACTGGATGTTAAAGAACGGGAAAACGGCGCAGAGTATAGCAGCGAGATCGGCATCTGTCTTCGTTTTATGATAAGATGCGCGAATAATCTTTAGACGAAGAAAGACAATGCTGCAAAATATTCGAATTGTGCTGGTGGAGACGTCACACACCGGCAATATGGGTTCTGTTGCCCGAGCCATGAAAACAATGGGATTAACCAATCTGTGGCTGGTTAATCCTCTGGTGAAACCTGACTCCCAGGCGATCGCGTTGGCAGCGGGAGCCAGTGATGTGATTGGTAATGCGCAGATTGTCGATACACTCGACGAAGCGTTGGCTGGTTGTAGCCTGGTCGTTGGCACCAGCGCGCGTTCCCGTACGCTGCCGTGGCCGATGCTCGACCCGCGCGAATGCGGTTTGAAAAGCGTCGCTGAAGCGGCAAACACGCCGGTGGCGCTGGTCTTTGGTCGCGAGCGCGTCGGCTTGACCAATGAAGAGCTGCAGAAATGCCATTATCATGTCGCGATTGCCGCGAACCCGGAATACAGCTCGCTGAACCTGGCGATGGCAGTACAGGTTATCGCCTATGAAGTGCGTATGGCCTGGCTGGCGACCCAGGAAAACGGTGAGCAGGTTGAGCATGCAGAGACGCCGTATCCGCTGGTGGATGATCTGGAACGTTTTTACGGTCATCTGGAGCAAACGTTGCTGGCAACCGGTTTTATTCGTGAAAACCATCCGGGGCAGGTGATGAATAAATTGCGTCGTCTGTTTACGCGTGCGCGCCCGGAAAGTCAGGAGTTGAATATCCTGCGTGGGATTCTGGCTTCTATTGAGCAGCAGAATAAAGGCAATAAGGCCGAATAACAGTCATTGCCTGATGCGACGCTTAACGCGTCTTATCAGGCTTACAAGTGCACGGAACCGTAGGTCGGATAAGGCGTTTACGCCGCATCCGACAGTCATTGCCTGATGCGACGCTTAACGCGTCTTATCAGGCTTACAAGTGCGCGGAACCGTAGGTCGGATAAGGCGTTTACGCCGCATCCGACAACAGGTACAAATGCCACGATAAGAAAATGGCACTGAAGGCTAAATACCTGACTAAATCAGTCAAGTAAATAGTTGACCAATTTACTCGGGAATGTCAGACTTGACCCTGCTATGCAATACCCCCACTTTTACAATAAAAAACCCCGGGCAGGGGCGAGTTTGAGGTGAAGTAAGACATGAGACTGACATCTAAAGGGCGCTATGCCGTGACCGCAATGCTGGACGTTGCGCTCAACTCCGAAGCAGGCCCGGTTCCGTTGGCTGATATTTCTGAACGTCAGGGAATTTCCCTTTCTTATCTGGAACAACTGTTTTCCCGTCTGCGTAAAAATGGTCTGGTTTCCAGCGTACGTGGACCTGGCGGTGGTTATCTGTTGGGCAAAGATGCCAGCAGCATCGCCGTTGGTGAAGTGATTAGCGCCGTTGACGAATCTGTAGATGCCACCCGTTGTCAGGGTAAAGGCGGCTGCCAGGGCGGCGATAAATGCCTGACCCACGCGCTGTGGCGTGATTTGAGCGACCGTCTCACCGGTTTTCTCAACAACATTACTTTAGGCGAACTGGTCAATAACCAGGAAGTGCTGGATGTGTCTGGTCGTCAACATACTCACGACGCGCCACGTACCCGCACACAAGACGCGATCGACGTTAAGTTACGCGCTTAATAAAAAGAATTCAGAGTCAGGCCGGAGTGTTTATCACTTCGTAAACACGGTCGTACATCCAGCCGGTAGCCTGATTCCTTGCATTGAGTGATGTACGGAGTTTATAGAGCAATGAAATTACCGATTTATCTCGATTACTCCGCAACCACGCCGGTGGACCCGCGTGTTGCCGAGAAAATGATGCAGTTTATGACGATGGACGGAACCTTTGGTAACCCGGCCTCCCGTTCTCACCGTTTCGGCTGGCAGGCTGAAGAAGCAGTAGATATCGCCCGTAATCAGATTGCCGATCTGGTCGGTGCTGACCCGCGTGAAATCGTCTTTACCTCTGGCGCCACCGAATCTGACAACCTGGCAATTAAAGGTGCAGCCAACTTTTATCAGAAAAAAGGCAAGCACATCATCACCAGCAAAACCGAACACAAAGCGGTACTGGACACCTGCCGTCAGCTTGAGCGTGAAGGTTTTGAAGTCACCTACCTGGCGCCGCAGCGTAACGGAATTATCGATCTGAAAGAACTCGAAGCGGCGATGCGTGATGACACCATCCTCGTTTCTATCATGCACGTGAATAACGAAATCGGCGTGGTACAGGATATCGCGGCTATCGGTGAAATGTGCCGTGCCCGCGGCATTATCTATCACGTTGATGCAACCCAGAGCGTGGGTAAACTGCCTATCGACCTGAGCCAGTTGAAAGTTGACCTGATGTCTTTCTCCGGTCACAAAATCTACGGTCCGAAAGGTATTGGCGCGCTGTATGTGCGTCGTAAACCACGCGTGCGCATTGAAGCGCAAATGCACGGCGGCGGTCACGAGCGCGGTATGCGTTCCGGTACACTGCCGGTTCACCAGATCGTGGGTATGGGCGAAGCCTATCGCATCGCAAAAGAAGAGATGGCGACCGAGATGGAACGTCTGCGCGGCCTGCGTAACCGTCTGTGGAACGGCATCAAAGATATCGAAGAAGTTTACCTGAACGGTGACCTGGAACACGGTGCGCCGAACATTCTCAACGTCAGCTTTAACTACGTTGAAGGTGAGTCGCTGATTATGGCGCTGAAAGACCTCGCGGTTTCTTCAGGTTCCGCCTGTACGTCGGCAAGTCTCGAACCGTCCTACGTGCTGCGTGCGCTGGGGCTGAACGACGAGCTGGCACATAGCTCTATCCGTTTCTCTTTAGGTCGTTTTACTACTGAAGAAGAGATCGACTACACCATCGAGTTAGTTCGTAAATCCATCGGTCGTCTGCGTGACCTTTCTCCGCTGTGGGAAATGTACAAGCAGGGCGTGGATCTGAACAGCATCGAATGGGCTCATCATTAATCGGTATCGGAATCAGGAGAATTTATAATGGCTTACAGCGAAAAAGTTATCGACCATTACGAGAATCCGCGTAACGTGGGTTCCTTCGACAACAACGACGAAAACGTGGGCAGCGGCATGGTGGGTGCACCAGCCTGTGGCGACGTGATGAAGTTGCAGATTAAAGTCAACGATGAAGGTATCATTGAAGACGCGCGTTTTAAAACTTACGGCTGCGGTTCCGCTATCGCTTCCAGTTCTCTGGTGACCGAATGGGTGAAAGGGAAATCTCTCGACGAAGCACAGGCGATCAAAAACACCGATATTGCTGAAGAACTTGAACTGCCACCGGTGAAAATTCACTGTTCTATTCTGGCAGAAGACGCGATCAAAGCCGCCATTGCGGACTATAAAAGCAAACGTGAAGCAAAATAAGAGTTGAGGTTTGGTTATGTCGATTACACTGAGCGACAGTGCAGCAGTGCGAGTAAATACCTTTCTGGCTAACCGCGGTAAAGGGTTTGGCCTGCGTCTGGGTGTGAGAACCTCTGGGTGTTCAGGTATGGCGTATGTACTGGAATTTGTTGACGAACCGACGCCGGAAGACATCGTGTTTGAAGACAAAGGCGTGAAAGTCGTGGTCGATGGCAAAAGCCTGCAATTTCTGGACGGTACGCAACTGGACTTCGTAAAAGAAGGCCTGAACGAAGGGTTTAAATTCACCAACCCGAACGTAAAAGATGAATGTGGTTGCGGCGAAAGCTTCCACGTCTGATGCGCATACCGATAACCCCACCGTGGTCGCCTGCGCGTGGGGTTTGTTTTACCTGATTCGCCGTCATTGCGGCGGATCGCAGCCCTGAGAATGTTATGGATTACTTCACCCTCTTTGGCTTGCCTGCCCGTTATCAACTCGATACCCAGGCATTGAGCCTGCGTTTTCAGGATCTACAACGTCAGTATCATCCTGATAAATTCGCCAGCGGAAGCCAGGCGGAACAACTCGCCGCCGTCCAGCAATCCGCAACCATTAACCAGGCATGGCAAACGCTGCGTCATCCATTGATGCGGGCAGAATACCTGCTTTCGCTGCACGGTTTTGATCTTGCCAGCGAGCAGCATACAGTGCGCGACACCGCGTTCCTGATGGAACAACTGGAGCTGCGCGAGGAGCTGGACGAGATCGAACAGGCGAAAGACGAAGCGCGGCTGGAAAGCTTTATCAAACGCGTCAAAAAGATGTTTGATACCCGCCATCAGTTGATGGTTGAACAGTTAGACAACGAGGCGTGGGACGCGGCGGCGGATACCGTGCGTAAGCTGCGTTTTCTCGATAAACTGCGAAGCAGTGCCGAACAACTCGAAGAAAAACTGCTCGATTTTTAATTTCTGGAAGCTAAACATGGCCTTATTACAAATTAGTGAACCTGGTTTGAGTGCTGCGCCGCATCAGCGTCGTCTGGCGGCCGGTATTGACCTGGGCACAACCAACTCGCTGGTGGCGACAGTACGCAGCGGTCAGGCCGAAACGTTAGCCGACCATGAAGGCCGTCACCTGCTGCCGTCTGTTGTTCACTATCAACAGCAAGGGCATTCGGTGGGGTATGACGCGCGTACTAATGCAGCGCTTGACACCGCCAACACCATTAGTTCTGTTAAACGCCTGATGGGGCGCTCGCTGGCTGATATCCAGCAACGCTATCCGCATTTGCCTTATCAATTCCAGGCCAGCGAGAATGGTCTGCCGATGATTGAAACGGCGGCGGGACTGCTGAACCCGGTGCGCGTTTCTGCGGACATCCTCAAAGCACTGGCAGCACGGGCAACTGAAGCCCTGGCAGGCGAGCTGGATGGTGTGGTTATCACCGTTCCGGCGTACTTTGACGATGCCCAGCGTCAGGGCACCAAAGACGCAGCGCGTCTGGCTGGCCTGCATGTCCTGCGCTTGCTCAACGAACCGACCGCTGCGGCTATCGCCTACGGGCTGGATTCCGGTCAGGAAGGTGTGATTGCCGTTTATGACCTCGGCGGCGGGACTTTTGATATTTCCATTCTACGTTTAAGTCGCGGCGTGTTTGAAGTGCTGGCGACCGGCGGTGATTCTGCGCTCGGTGGTGATGACTTCGACCATCTGCTGGCGGATTACATTCGCGAGCAGGCGGGCATTCCTGACCGTAGCGATAACCGCGTTCAGCGTGAACTGCTGGATGCCGCCATTGCGGCCAAAATCGCTCTGAGCGATGCCGATTCCGTGACTGTTAATGTTGCGGGCTGGCAGGGCGAAATCAGCCGTCAACAATTCAACGAACTGATCGCACCACTGGTTAAACGAACCTTACTGGCCTGTCGTCGCGCGCTGAAAGACGCGGGCGTTGAGGCTGATGAAGTTCTGGAAGTGGTGATGGTTGGCGGTTCTACCCGTGTGCCGTTGGTGCGTGAACGGGTGGGCGAATTTTTCGGTCGTCCGCCACTGACCTCCATCGACCCGGATAAAGTTGTCGCCATTGGCGCGGCGATTCAGGCTGATATTCTGGTGGGTAACAAGCCGGACAGTGAAATGCTGCTGCTCGACGTGATCCCCCTGTCGCTGGGCCTTGAGACTATGGGCGGCCTGGTGGAGAAAGTGATCCCACGTAATACCACCATTCCGGTGGCCCGCGCCCAGGATTTCACCACCTTTAAAGATGGTCAGACGGCAATGTCTATCCATGTTATGCAGGGTGAGCGTGAACTGGTGCAGGATTGCCGCTCGTTGGCACGTTTTGCGCTGCGTGGGATCCCGGCGTTACCGGCTGGCGGTGCGCATATTCGCGTAACGTTCCAGGTCGATGCCGACGGTCTTTTAAGTGTGACGGCGATGGAGAAATCCACCGGCGTTGAGGCGTCTATTCAGGTCAAACCTTCTTATGGTCTGACCGACAGCGAAATCGCCTCAATGATTAAAGACTCAATGAGCTATGCCGAGCAGGACGTAAAAGCCCGTATGCTGGCTGAACAAAAAGTCGAAGCGGCGCGCGTACTGGAAAGTCTGAACGGCGCGCTGGCTGCGGATGCCGCGCTGTTAAGCACCGCAGAACGTCAGGTCATCGACGATGCCGCTGCTCACCTGAGTGAAGTAGCGCAGGGCGATGATGTTGACGCCATCGAACAAGCGATTAAAAACGTAGACAAACAAACCCAGGATTTCGCCGCTCGCCGCATGGACCAGTCGGTTCGTCGTGCGCTGAAAGGCCATTCCGTGGACGAGGTTTAATATGCCAAAGATTGTTATTTTGCCTCATCAGGATCTCTGCCCTGATGGTGCTGTTCTGGAAGCTAAGAGCGGTGAAACCATTCTCGACGCTGCGCTGCGTAACGGCATCGAGATTGAACACGCCTGTGAAAAATCCTGCGCTTGCACCACCTGCCACTGTATCGTTCGTGAAGGTTTTGACTCGTTGCCGGAAAGCTCTGAGCAGGAAGACGACATGCTGGACAAAGCCTGGGGGCTGGAGCCGGAAAGCCGTTTAAGCTGCCAGGCGCGCGTCACCGATGAAGATTTAGTGGTCGAAATTCCGCGTTACACTATCAACCATGCGCGTGAGCATTAACAGAGGTTAGTATGGGACTTAAGTGGACCGATAGCCGCGAAATTGGCGAAGCACTGTACGATGCGTATCCCGATCTCGACCCGAAAACGGTTCGATTCACCGATATGCATCAGTGGATTTGCGATCTGGAAGATTTCGACGACGACCCGCAGGCATCTAACGAGAAAATCCTCGAAGCGATTTTGTTAGTCTGGCTGGACGAAGCTGAGTGAATAAACGGGCTGCCTGGGGGTAGCCCGTTTTGCTGTTAAACAAATAAGGATAACTAAAATGACAGAAGCGATGAAAATTACCCTTTCTTCCCAACCTGCTGATGCGCGTTGGGGAGAAAAAGCGACTTACAGCATTAATAATGATGGCATTACCCTGCACCTGACCGGGGCTGACGATTTGGGGCTGATCCAGCGTGCGGCGCGCAAGATTGACGGTCTGGGCATTAAGCATGTTCAGTTAAGCGGTGAAGGCTGGGATGTGGATCGTTGCTGGGCGTTCTGGCAGGGTTACAAAGCGCCTAAAGGTACGCGTAAAGTCGAGTGGCCGGAGTTGGACGATGCACAACGCCAGGAACTGGATAACCGCCTGATGATCATCGACTGGGTGCGTGACACCATCAACGCACCGGCTGAAGAACTGGGGCCATCACAACTGGCGCAGCGTGCTGTTGATCTGATCAGCAACGTTGCGGGCGATCGTGTGACTTACCGGATCACTAAAGGCGAAGATCTGCGCGAGCAGGGTTATATGGGGCTGCACACCGTTGGACGCGGATCAGAACGTTCCCCGGTATTGCTGGCGCTGGACTATAACCCAACGGGCGATAAAGAAGCGCCGGTATACGCTTGCCTGGTAGGCAAAGGCATCACCTTTGATTCCGGCGGTTACAGTATCAAACAGACCGCGTTTATGGACTCGATGAAGTCCGATATGGGCGGTGCTGCAACGGTTACCGGAGCGCTGGCATTTGCTATTACGCGCGGTCTGAATAAACGCGTGAAACTGTTCCTCTGCTGTGCGGATAACCTGATCAGCGGCAACGCGTTCAAACTGGGCGATATCATCACCTATCGCAACGGTAAAAAAGTCGAAGTGATGAACACCGATGCGGAAGGGCGACTGGTGCTGGCAGATGGCCTGATTGATGCCAGCGCGCAGAAACCGGAACTGATTATTGATGCTGCGACCCTGACCGGAGCGGCGAAAACCGCGCTGGGTAATGATTATCACGCACTGTTCAGTTTTGACGATGCGCTGGCAGGGCGTTTGCTGACGAGTGCCGCGCAGGAGAATGAACCATTCTGGCGTCTGCCACTGGCGGAGTTCCATCGTAACCAGTTACCGTCAAACTTTGCCGAACTTAACAATACCGGAAGCGCGGCTTATCCGGCAGGGGCGAGTACGGCGGCGGGCTTCCTGTCGCACTTTGTTGAGAACTATCAGCAAGGTTGGCTGCACATTGACTGCTCAGCGACTTACCGTAAAGCGCCGGTTGAGCAGTGGTCTGCGGGCGCGACCGGGCTGGGTGTGCGCACGATTGCCAATCTGTTAACTGCGTAATCTTTTATGCCGGATGCGGTTCAAGCCACATCCGGTTTTTTTATCAGACCGTTGGCAAAGTGCATTTGTTCATGCTGGATGCGGCGTAAACGCCTTGTCCAGCCTACAAAGTATTGCAAATTCAACAAATTGCGATTCACTTGTAGGCCTGATAAGCGTAGCGCATCAGGCACTTGCGCCCAGAACGTTGAATGATTTGTGGTTCTTATGTCCGAAACAAAAAATGAACTTGAAGACCTGCTGGAAAAAGCAGCAACCGAACCGGCACACCGTCCGGCCTTTTTCCGTACTCTACTGGAATCCACTGTCTGGGTGCCGGGTACAGCGGCGCAGGGCGAGGCAGTAGCTGAAGATAGTGCACTTGATTTACAGCACTGGGAAAAAGAAGATGGCACCAGCGTCATTCCTTTTTTCACCTCGTTAGAAGCACTTCAACAGGCGGTTGAAGACGAACAGGCATTTGTCGTGATGCCCGTTCGCACGCTGTTTGAGATGACCCTTGGTGAAACGCTCTTCCTTAATGCAAAACTGCCCACCGGCAAAGAGTTTATGCCGCGTGAAATCAGTTTGCTGATCGGTGAAGAGGGAAACCCACTGAGCAGTCAGGAAGTGCTGGAAGGTGGCGAGTCGCTGATATTATCGGAAGTCGCAGAGCCGCCAGCACAAATGATTGATTCGCTCACCACCTTATTTAAAACCATTAAGCCGGTGAAGCGCGCTTTTATTTGTTCAATTAAAGAAAGCGAAGAGGCACAACCTAATTTGCTTATTGGTATTGAAGCAGATGGCGATATCGAAGAAATCATTCAGGCGGCGGGAAGTGTGGCGACCGATACGTTACCGGGCGATGAACCTATCGATATTTGTCAGGTGAAAAAAGGGGAAAAAGGAATTAGCCACTTTATTACCGAACATATTGCGCCATTCTATGAACGTCGCTGGGGTGGATTCCTGCGTGATTTTAAACAGAATCGGATAATATAAAATATGCCGCTCCAAAGGGCGGCATTCGGGCTTACTTGCTGCACTGAAGGTTGTTAGCCACCAGTAAATTATTACCAGAGAAACTCCGGTTATTATTTACCTGGGAAAACAGCGCACCAGAAACAATAAGTACGATACAAAAGCACCGTATCTTCATTGTGCGATCCATGCGAAGACCGCATCACGACAGCACCACTGGCGATATTGCCGCGATAGCAAGCGCTGTGAAGCACCTGCGTTGCTTATGCAACACAAGTCAATCTGCTGGAAAGGCCGCGAACCAGACCAGCAATAAAAAGCTTATATCACTGGCTCGACCGGCAAATCTGCCCGTGCCCCCCATTCACTCCATGCACCGTCGTACAGTTTTATGTTTGGTACATCCAGCGTAGCGAGTGCCAGCAACACGACGGCTGCCGTTACGCCAGAACCGCAACTGACAATAATTGGTTTGTCATAGCTGACGCCGCGTCCAAAAAATATTGTATCCAGTTCATCGGTCGTCTTCAGTTCGCCTTCGCGCACCAACTCCGTCCACGGAACATTCAGCGCGCCGGGAATATGCCCACGACGTAAACCTGGGCGAGGTTCATCAACTTCAGCATTAAAACGCGCTGCCGGTCGGGCATCAATAATTTGCGCCGTTTTTTCATGGCTTGCCAATAACACATCGGTCACTTTCACCACGGCTTCCAGGTTAAACGCGGTGTTAAACTCCCCTTCCGGCAATACCACCGCGCCCTCTTCTAACAGAAGACCATCGCGCTGCCAGCCCGCCAGTCCACCGCCCAGAATCGACACTTTCTCCACGCCAAAAGTGCGCAGCATCCACCATGCGCGCGGTGCAGAGAAAAGGTTACCTTCATCATAGACAATCAGATGTTTGTCCTGATTAACGCCCAGTTCACGCATTGCCACTGCGAATGTTTCCGGGCGTGGCAGCATGTGCGGAAGCGGGGAAGTGTGATCGGAAAGTGCTTCGATATCGAAAAATACTGCGCCGGGGATATGTCCATTGAGATATTCCTGGGCAATGTCACGATCTTCCTGTCCGGGCGGTGCCATACGGGCATCAATAATCTGAATTTCCGGATCATCTATATGTTCAGCGAGCCAGTCGGCTCCTACAAACCATGTCGTGGACATAGGCATCTCCATTTTTGCCGGGGTTAAGCTAAATTGTCGGATGTTTGCCGAAAAGCGACAAGCAAAAGAGACTGATTTGGCTGTCTGAGCCACATTTCTCACTAAAATTCGGATTCTGTAGGCGTGATAGTGAATTACATAACGTCATTTCTCACGCATAATAATTATTCGATGTTGCTAACGGGCCATTGTGGCAGGGATGAGAGATGAAAAAGTTACGCATAGCCGCCTGCATGTTAATGCTGGCGCTGGCAGGGTGCGACAACAACGATAACGCGCCAATAGAGGTGAAAAAAGACGCGTCCTCAGAAGTTGCTAAAGACACATCGTCGGGAAATACGAATTCTGCAAAAACCTCCGCGGTGGAGCGACAAAAACTGGCACAACAGAGTGCCGGTAAAGCACTGACATTGCTGGATCTCTCTGAAGTACAACTCGATGGCGCAGCCACGCTGGTGCTGACTTTCTCCATCCCCCTTGACCCGGATCAGGATTTCTCACGTGTTATCCATGTCGTCGATAAAAAGAGCGGCAAAGTGGATGGTGCCTGGGAGCTATCAGATAATCTCAAAGAGCTACGCTTGCGCCACCTTGAACCTAAACGTGATTTGATCGTCACTATTGGCAAGGAGGTCAAAGCTCTCAATAACGCAACCTTCAGTAAAGATTACGAAAAAACGATTTCTACCCGCGATATCCAACCCAGCGTCGGTTTTGCCAGCCGTGGTTCGCTGCTGCCCGGGAAAGTCGTTGAAGGGCTGCCGGTAATGGCGCTCAACGTTAACAATGTCGATGTTAACTTCTTCCGTGTGAAGCCTGAATCTCTGCCTGCTTTCATTAGCCAGTGGGAATACCGTAATTCGCTGGCGAACTGGCAATCGGACAAACTATTGCAGATGGCTGATTTGGTCTACACCGGGCGTTTTGATCTCAATCCTGCGCGTAACACCCGTGAAAAATTATTGCTGCCGCTGGGCGATATCAAGCCGCTTCAACAGGCAGGCGTGTATCTGGCGGTGATGAATCAGGCAGGACGTTACGATTACAGTAATCCGGCTACGTTGTTTACGTTAAGTGATATTGGCGTATCGGCCCACCGTTATCACAATCGTCTGGATATCTTTACCCAAAGCCTGGAAAACGGCGCGGCCCAGCAAGGAATTGAAGTCTCGCTATTAAATGAGGAAGGGCAAACGCTGACTCAGGCGACCAGTGATGCACAGGGCCATGTGCAACTGGAAAATGACAAAAACGCGGCACTGCTGCTGGCGCGTAAAGACGGTCAGACAACGTTGCTTGATTTAAAACTTCCGGCGCTGGACTTAGCGGAATTTAACATTGCTGGCGCGCCAGGCTACAGCAAGCAGTTCTTTATGTTTGGCCCGCGCGATCTTTATCGCCCTGGCGAAACGGTAATTCTCAATGGGTTATTGCGGGATGCGGACGGTAAAATGTTACCGGATCAACCTGTCAAACTGGACGTGATTAAACCCGACGGGCAGGTTCTTAGGAGCGTCGTTAGTCAGCCGCAAAATGGCCTCTATCACTTTACCTGGCCACTCGATAGCAGTGCGCCAACAGGCATGTGGCATATCCGCGCTAACACGAGCGATAACCAGTATCGAATGTGGGATTTCCACGTCGAAGATTTCATGCCTGAGCGTATGGCGCTGAATCTGAGTGGCGAGAAAACGCCGTTAACGCCGAAAGATGAGGTGAAATTCTCTGTGGTGGGTTACTACCTGTACGGAGCGCCTGCTAACGGTAATACCTTGCAGGGGCAGCTTTTCCTGCGGCCACTGCGTGAAGCGGTTGCTGCATTACCCGGTTTCGAATTTGGTGATATTGCTGCCGAAAACCTTTCCCGATCATTGGATGAAGTCCAGTTGACGCTGGATGATAAAGGGCGCGGCGAAGTTTCTACAGAAAGTCAGTGGAAAGAAACACATTCTCCATTGCAGGTTATTTTCCAGGGGAGTTTACTGGAATCCGGCGGCCGCCCGGTGACGCGCCGTGTTGAACAGGCTATCTGGCCTGCGGATGCGTTGCCAGGGATCCGCCCGCAGTTCTCGTCAAAATCGGTTTACGATTACCGCACTGACAGCACGGTAAAACAGCCCATTGTTGATGAAGACAGTAACGCTGCTTTTGATATCGTTTATAGCGATGCACAGGGCGTGAAAAAAGCCGTGTCGGGCTTGCAGGTGAGACTGATTCGTGAACGTCGTGATTACTACTGGAACTGGTCGGAAGATGAAGGCTGGCGGTCGCAGTTTGATCAAAAAGATCTGATCGAAAATGAGCAAACACTGGATCTGCAAGCGGGTGAAACCGGCAAAGTGAGTTTCCCGGTAGAGTGGGGCGCTTATCGTCTGGAAGTCAAAGCGCCGAATGAAGCGGTCAGTAGCGTGCGTTTTTGGGCCGGATATAGCTGGCAGGATAATAGCGACGGTAGCGGTGCGGTGCGACCAGACCGTGTCACGATGAAACTGGATAAAGCCAGTTATCGACCTGGCGATACGATCAAGTTGCATATTGCTGCGCCAACGGCGGGTAAAGGCTACGCGATGGTCGAGTCCAGTGAAGGGCCGCTGTGGTGGCAAGAGATTGATGTCCCGGCACAAGGGCTGGATTTGACGATTCCGGTCGATAAAACCTGGAATCGACATGACCTCTATTTAAGTACGCTGGTGGTTCGTCCGGGAGATAAATCTCGTTCCGCGACGCCAAAACGTGCGGTTGGCGTGTTGCATTTGCCGCTTGGCGATGAAAACCGTCGCCTCGATCTGGCGTTGGAAACACCAACAAAAATGCGCCCCAATCAGCCATTAACCGTGAAAATCAAAGCCAGCAATAAAAATGGTGAGATGCCAAAACAGGTGAATGTGCTGGTGTCGGCCGTTGATAGTGGTGTGCTGAATATCACTGATTACGTTACACCAGATCCGTGGCAGGCATTCTTTGGTCAGAAACGTTATGGTGCTGATATTTACGATATTTACGGTCAGGTTATTGAAGGTCAGGGACGTCTGGCAGCGCTGCGCTTTGGTGGCGATGGCGATGAGCTGAAACGCGGGGGTAAACCGCCCGTGAACCACGTCAATATTGTTGCGCAACAGGCACAGCCGGTAACGCTCAACGAACAGGGGGAAGGTACGGTTACGCTACCCATTGGCGATTTTAATGGTGAGCTACGAGTCATGGCGCAGGCCTGGACAGCGGATGACTTCGGCAGCAGCGAAAGTAAAGTGGTTGTTGCCGCACCGGTGATAGCGGAACTGAATATGCCACGCTTTATGGCCAGCGGCGATACCTCGCGTCTGACGCTGGATATCACTAATCTTACCGATAAACCGCAAAAACTGAACGTTGCTCTGACCGCCAGCGGTTTACTTGAACTGGTGAGTAACTCGCCCGCAGGCGTTGAATTAGCGCCAGGCGTGCGAACTACGCTGTTTATCCCGGTACGCGCACTGGCGGGCTATGGCGATGGCGAAATTCGGGCCACCATTAGCGGGTTAGTGTTACCGGGTGAAACCGTTGCCGATCAGCATAAGCAGTGGAAAATTGGCGTCCGTCCGGCATTCCCGGCACAAACGGTCAATTATGGTACGGCGTTGCAGCCTGGTGAAACATGGGCGATGCCAACTGATGGATTGCAAAACTTCTCGCCTGTTACGCTGGAAGGACAGTTGTTGTTGAGCGGCAAACCACCGCTGAACATTGCTCGTTATATTAAAGAGTTAAAAGCGTATCCTTACGGATGTCTGGAGCAAACCACCAGCGGCCTGTTCCCGTCACTTTATACCAACGCCGCCCAGCTACAGGCATTGGGTATCAAAGGCGACAGTGATGATAAACGCCGTGCGGCAGTCGATATTGGCATTTCGCGTTTGCTGCAAATGCAACGTGATAACGGCGGCTTTGCGCTGTGGGATAAAAACGGTGACGAAGAGTACTGGCTGACTGCTTACGTGATGGATTTTCTGGTTCGCGCAGGTGAGCAGGGTTACAGCGTGCCGACAGAAGTCATTAACCGGGGAAATGAGCGTCTGCTGCGCTATTTACAAGATCCGGGCATGATGTCGATTCCGTATGCGGATAACCTCAAAGCCAGCAAGTTTGCCATACAGTCTTATGCTGCGCTGGTACTGGCACGGCAGCAAAAAGCACCGCTGGGTGCACTGCGTGAAATCTGGGAGCGTCGTGCAGATGCTGCTTCGGGTTTGCCACTGTTGCAACTTGGCGTTGCGCTGAAAACGATGGGCGATGCGACGCGTGGTGAAGAAGCGATTGCACTGGCGCTGAAAACGCCGCGCAATGATGAGCGGAAATGGCTGGGCGATTACGGTAGCCCACTGCGCGACAACGCGTTGATGCTCTCCTTGCTGGAAGAGAACAAACTGTTGCCAGATGATCAGAACACCTTATTGAACACGCTTTCGCAGCAGGCGTTTGGTGAACGTTGGCTATCAACTCAGGAAAGTAACGCGTTGTTCCTGGCTGCCCGTGCGATTCAGGATTTACCGGGCAAATGGCAGGCGCAAACGTCTTTCTCTGCCGCACCGCTGACAGGCGAGAAAGCGCAAAACAGCAATCTGAATAGCGATCAACTTGCAACTTTGCAGGTAACCAACAGTGGCGACCAACCGCTATGGCTGCGTGTGGATGCCAGCGGTTATCCGCAGTCTGCACCGCTTCCAGCGAATAATGTTCTGCAAATTGAGCGCCATATATTAGGTACTGATGGTAAGAGCAAGTCTCTGGACTCGTTGCGTAGTGGCGATCTGGTGCTGGTCTGGTTGCAGGTAAAAGCCAGTAACAGCGTGCCGGATGCGCTGGTGGTTGATTTGTTGCCAGCGGGTCTGGAACTGGAAAACCAGAACCTGGCGAACGGCAGCGCCAGTCTGGAACAAAGTGGTGGCGAAGTGCAAAACTTGCTCAATCAAATGCAGCAAGCGAGCATTAAGCACATTGAGTTCCGTGACGATCGCTTTGTGGCCGCGGTTGCCGTTGATGAATATCAACCGGTAACGCTGGTATATCTGGCGCGGGCGGTAACGCCGGGAACGTATCAGATGCCGCAGCCGATGGTGGAATCGATGTATGTTCCCCAATGGCGGGCGACGGGTGCGACTGAAGATTTGCTGATTGTCAGACCGTAAATGCCTCGTCTGTTAACAAAACGCGGCTGCTGGATAACGCTGGCAGCCGCGCCTTTTATCATCATTCTGGCGGCGTGGGGAGCAGATAAACTCTGGCCTCTGCCGCTACATGAAGTCAATCCCGCACGCGTGGTTGTGGCGCAGGACGGTACGCCACTGTGGCGCTTTGCTGATGCAGATGGTATCTGGCGTTATCCGGTAGCAATCGAAGATGTTTCTCCACGTTATATTGAAGCACTGATTAATTACGAAGATCGCTGGTTCTGGAAGCATCCGGGCGTAAACCCGTTCTCGGTGGCGCGCGCAGCCTGGCAGGATCTGACTTCTGGTCGGGTTATCTCTGGCGGTAGCACGCTCACCATGCAAGTGGCGCGTCTGCTTGATCCTCACCCCAAAACATTTGGCGGCAAAATTCGTCAGCTCTGGCGCGCGTTTCAACTGGAGTGGCATCTGTCTAAACGTGAAATTCTGACTTTGTATCTTAATCGCGCCCCGTTTGGCGGTACGTTGCAGGGAGTTGGGGCAGCAAGCTGGGCTTATCTTGGGAAATCGCCTGCAAATTTAAGCTATTCCGAGGCAGCAATGCTGGCGGTATTACCGCAAGCACCCAGTCGGCTGCGCCCGGATCGCTGGCCGGAGCGTGCCGAGGCTGCGCGTAATAAAGTGCTCAAACGGATGGCAGTGCAAGGTGTATGGTCCCGTGAGCAGGTAAAAGAGTCAATCGAAGAACCTGTCTGGCTGGCACCCAGACAGATGCCAAAACTGGCACCGCTGTTTTCGCGGATGATGCTCGGTAAAAGTAAAAGCGACAAAATCGTTACTACACTGGATGCAGGCCTTCAGCGGCGTCTGGAAGAACTGGCGCTAAACTGGAAAGGACGATTGCCGCCGCGCAGTTCACTGGCGATGATCGTGGTTGATCATACTGATATGCGTGTTCGCGGCTGGGTAGGATCGGTTGATCTCAATGATGATTCACGCTTTGGTCATGTCGATATGGTTAATGCGATCCGATCGCCGGGATCGGTGCTTAAACCGTTTGTCTATGGTCTGGCGCTGGATGAGGGATTGATCCATCCGGCATCGTTGTTGCAGGACGTCCCCCGACGCACCGGCGATTATCGACCAGGTAACTTTGATAGCGGATTTCATGGCCCGATCAGCATGAGCGAGGCGCTGGTGCGCTCGCTGAACTTACCCGCCGTGCAGGTGCTGGAAGCCTATGGTCCGAAACGGTTTGCGGCAAAGCTGCGTAACATCGGGTTACCGCTGTTTCTGCCCAACGGTGCTGCGCCGAATCTGTCGCTCATTCTCGGTGGCGCAGGTGCAAAACTGGAAGATATGGCAGCAGCGTATACCGCTTTTGCTCGCCGCGGTAAGGCAGGTAAATTGCGCTTACAGCCTGACGACCCCCTGCTTGAACGCCCCTTAATGTCGCCGGGGGCTGCGTGGATCATCCGCCGGATCATGGCTGATGAAGCGCAACCCTTGCCGGATGGCGCTTTGCCGCGCGTCGTACCACTGGCATGGAAAACTGGCACCAGTTATGGCTATCGAGATGCATGGGCGATAGGTATAAATGCTCGCTATATCATCGGTATCTGGACCGGCAGGCCGGACGGTACGCCTGTTGTTGGTCAGTTTGGCTTTGCCAGCGCCGTACCGTTGTTGAATCAGGTCAATAATATCTTACTGTCGCGCAGTGCAAATCTGCCAGAAGACCCACGTCCGAACTCTGTAAGCCGTGGTGTTATCTGCTGGCCGGGCGGGCAGTCTTTGCCGGAAGGTGACAGTAACTGTCGGCGTCGCCTGGCAACCTGGTTACTGGATGGAAGCCAGCCGCCAACTCTGTTACTGCCGGAGCAGGAAGGGATTAATGGCATACGTTTCCCTATCTGGCTGGATGAAAATGGCAAACGAGTCGCCGCCGATTGTCCACAGGCGCGACAAGAAATGATAAATGTCTGGCCGCTACCGCTGGAACCCTGGCTGCCTGCTCCGGAACGCCGGGCTGTGCGTTTGCCTCCGGCATCGACAATGTGCCCGCCATACGGTCGCGATGCCCAACTCCCGTTGCAACTAACAGGAGTACGTGATGGCACCATTATTAAGCGATTACCTGGCGCTGCTGATGCTTCTTTGCCTGTGCAAACCAGTGGTGGCGCAGGTGAACGCTGGTGGTTTCTTAATGGTGAGCCGTTAACTGAACGTGGGCGTAACGTTACGCTGCGTTTGAGTGAAAAAGGCGATTATCAATTACTGGTGATGGATGAAATGGGGCAAGTAGCGACGGTGAGATTTTCCATGCAGTAGTCTGTTTCACGACGGCTTGTTGCTTAAGCTCGGTTTATTTTAAAAAAATGTTACCTTCATCAATAGTCAACGGCCTTGTTGCTCATTATAATCCGCGCCATCTCGTACGCTGGTACAGACAACAACAGAACAATTTACAGAGGTAAAAATGGCTATTGAACGTACTTTTTCCATCATCAAACCGAACGCGGTAGCAAAAAACGTCATTGGTAGTATCTTTGCGCGCTTCGAAGCTGCAGGGTTCAAAATTGTCGGCACTAAAATGCTGCACCTGACCGTTGAACAGGCTCGTGGTTTTTATGCTGAACACGATGGAAAACCGTTCTTTGATGGTCTGGTTGAGTTCATGACCTCTGGCCCGATCGTGGTTTCTGTGCTGGAAGGCGAAAATGCGGTTCAGCGTCACCGCGATCTGCTCGGCGCAACCAACCCGGCAAATGCGCTGGCGGGTACTCTGCGTGCTGATTACGCTGACAGCCTGACTGAAAACGGCACCCACGGTTCTGATTCCGTAGAATCTGCCGCTCGCGAAATCGCTTATTTCTTCGGTGAAGGCGAAGTGTGTCCGCGCACGCGTTAATAATTTCGTAAATGCCGCGTGCAAACGTGGCATCCGTGCGCCAGAATTTGTACAATGCAGCGCCCCCGGACGAGCAGCCGCTCACCGGGGCGTTTCTTTTTTCAACCCTCCAGGGGCCATAACGTGTAATAACGAGGCCGGAATAGCATATGTCTGAACAATTAGTCACACCTGAAAACGTCACCACGAAAGATGGGAAAATCAACCTGCTGGATCTCAACCGTCAGCAGATGCGGGAGTTTTTTAAAGAGTTAGGTGAAAAACCCTTCCGCGCCGATCAGGTGATGAAGTGGATGTATCATTATTGCTGCGACAACTTTGATGAGATGACCGACATCAACAAAGTGTTGCGCGGCAAGCTGAAAGAGGTGGCGGAAATCCGCGCACCGGAAGTGGTTGAAGAACAGCGCTCATCTGACGGCACCATTAAATGGGCGATTGCCGTGGGCGATCAGCGCGTCGAAACGGTGTATATCCCGGAAGATGACCGAGCCACACTTTGTGTCTCTTCGCAGGTAGGGTGTGCGCTGGAGTGTAAATTCTGTTCCACCGCCCAGCAGGGCTTTAACCGTAACCTGCGGGTGTCGGAAATTATCGGCCAGGTGTGGCGGGCGGCGAAAATCGTCGGCGCAGCAAAAATCACCGGTCAGCGCCCAATCACTAACGTTGTTATGATGGGCATGGGCGAGCCGCTGCTTAACCTGAACAATGTGGTTCCGGCGATGGAAATCATGCTCGATGACTTTGGCTTTGGCCTGTCTAAACGCCGCGTGACGCTCTCTACTTCGGGCGTGGTTCCGGCGCTGGATAAACTGGGCGATATGATTGACGTTGCACTGGCAATCTCTCTGCATGCACCAAATGATGAAATTCGTGACGAAATTGTACCGATCAATAAAAAGTACAATATCGAAACTTTCCTTGCCGCGGTGCGCCGTTATCTGGAGAAATCCAACGCTAACCAGGGCCGTGTTACTATCGAGTACGTGATGCTCGACCACGTTAATGACGGTACTGAACACGCGCACCAACTGGCGGAGCTGCTGAAAGATACGCCGTGTAAGATCAACCTGATTCCGTGGAACCCGTTCCCGGGTGCGCCGTATGGTCGTAGCTCGAACAGCCGTATCGATCGCTTCTCAAAAGTGCTGATGAGCTACGGTTTCACCACCATTGTGCGTAAAACCCGTGGTGATGATATCGACGCCGCTTGTGGCCAGTTAGCGGGAGATGTCATCGACCGTACTAAACGTACTCTGCGTAAACGGATGCAGGGTGAAACCATCGACATTAAAACGGTCTGATAGCCATTACGCCACGGTTACTTTATGTACCGTGGCGTAATGTTTTATGAATGTCGCATTAAGTTGCAATTGTCTGATCAATATTAACGGTGCGTTTTTGCTGACTTTAAGGCAGTATGTAACGATGCAACAGTAAGTTAGCTTTGATTCACGTGGGCTTTGTCACGAGCACACAGACAGTCTTATACTGTATGATAAAGGTTAACCTTACAGATGTTTCGCGGTGTGGGTGGGCGTGATGGTTCACCGGCATCCCAATTCTCATTTAAACGTACCTGCAGCGAATGAATACTGAAGCCACGCACGATCAAAATGAAGCACTTACCACCGGCGCTCGCTTGCGTAATGCCCGTGAACAAATTGGACTTAGCCAGCAAGCCGTTGCCGAACGACTTTGTTTGAAGGTTTCCACGGTACGCGACATTGAAGAAGATAAGGCACCAGCCGATCTTGCTTCAACATTCTTGCGCGGGTATATCCGCTCTTATGCGCGTCTGGTCCATATTCCAGAAGAAGAACTGCTGCCAGGGCTGGAAAAGCAGGCACCTCTGCGGGCCGCAAAAGTTGCGCCGATGCAGAGTTTCTCCCTCGGGAAGCGACGTAAAAAACGCGATGGCTGGTTGATGACCTTTACCTGGCTGGTTCTGTTTGTAGTGATTGGCCTGAGTGGTGCCTGGTGGTGGCAGGATCACAAAGCCCAGCAGGAAGAGATCACCACGATGGCTGATCAATCTACCGCGGAATTGAATAATAACCAGAGCCAGAGTGTACCGTTAGATACGGCTACTGATCAGAACAGTACCACTACGTCGCCATCGGCGGCGGAGACCACCGTTACGAACACGCAAGCGCCAGCCGTGACGACGCCAGTTCCTGCTGTAGATCCACAGCAGAACGCGGTTGTTCCTCCTTCGCAGGCGAATGTTGATACTGCGGCCACTACTACACCGGCGGCTCCGGTTGCAACAACGACGCCAGATGCCGCAGCACCATTGCCAACCGATCAGGCTGCTGTAACAACGCCAGCGGCTGATCCTAATGCACTGGTCATGAACTTTACCGCCGATTGCTGGCTGGAAGTTACCGATGCTACCGGTAAAAAACTGTTCAGCGGGATGCAACGTAAAGGCGGTAATTTGAATTTAGCCGGTCAGGCACCGTATAAACTGAAAATTGGTGCGCCAGCCGCAGTGCAGATCCAGTATCAAGGGAAACCTGTCGATCTGAGTCGTTTTATCAGAACTAACCAGGTTGCGCGTCTGACCCTAAATGCCGAACAATCACCGGCGCAGTAACAGACGGGTAACGCGGGAGATTTTTCATGCATAACCAGGCTCCAATTCAACGTAGAAAATCAACACGTATTTACGTTGGGAATGTGCCGATTGGCGATGGTGCTCCCATCGCCGTACAGTCCATGACTAATACGCGCACGACGGATGTCGAAGCGACGGTCAATCAAATCAAGGCGCTGGAACGTGTCGGTGCCGATATCGTTCGCGTCTCTGTACCGACGATGGACGCTGCAGAAGCGTTCAAACTTATCAAGCAGCAGGTTAATGTGCCGCTGGTGGCCGACATCCACTTCGACTATCGCATTGCGCTGAAAGTGGCGGAATATGGCGTTGATTGCTTGCGCATTAACCCTGGTAATATCGGCAATGAAGAGCGTATTCGCATGGTGGTTGACTGCGCGCGCGATAAAAACATTCCGATTCGTATTGGCGTTAACGCCGGATCGTTGGAAAAAGATCTGCAAGAAAAATATGGCGAACCGACGCCGCATGCGCTGCTGGAATCCGCTATGCGTCATGTTGATCATCTCGATCGCCTGAACTTTGATCAGTTCAAAGTCAGCGTGAAAGCGTCTGACGTCTTCCTGGCCGTGGAGTCTTACCGTCTGTTGGCAAAACAGATCGATCAGCCGTTGCATCTGGGTATTACCGAAGCCGGTGGCGCACGTAGCGGGGCAGTGAAATCCGCTATTGGTTTAGGTCTGCTGTTGTCGGAAGGCATTGGCGATACGCTGCGCGTATCACTGGCGGCAGATCCGGTTGAAGAGATCAAAGTCGGTTTTGATATTTTGAAATCGCTGCGGATCCGTTCGCGCGGGATCAACTTCATTGCCTGTCCGACCTGTTCTCGTCAGGAATTCGACGTTATTGGTACGGTCAACGCGCTGGAGCAGCGTCTGGAAGATATCATCACCCCGATGGACGTTTCTATCATCGGCTGTGTGGTGAACGGTCCTGGCGAGGCGTTGGTTTCCACGCTTGGCGTCACGGGCGGCAACAAGAAAAGCGGCCTCTATGAAGATGGCGTGCGCAAAGACCGTCTGGACAACAACGACATGATCGACCAGTTGGAAGCACGCATTCGTGCAAAAGCCAGCCAACTGGACGAAGCGCGTCGAATTGACGTTCAGCAGGTTGAAAAATAATAACGTGATGGGAAGCGTCTCGCTTCCCGTGTATGATTGAACCCGCATGGCTCCCGAAATATTGAGGGAAGCGTTGAGGGTTCATTTTTATATTCAGAAAGAGAATAAACGTGGCAAAAAACATTCAAGCCATTCGCGGCATGAACGATTACCTGCCTGGCGAAACGGCCATCTGGCAGCGCATTGAAGGCACACTGAAAAACGTGCTCGGCAGCTACGGTTACAGTGAAATCCGCTTGCCGATTGTAGAGCAGACCCCGCTATTCAAACGTGCGATTGGTGAAGTCACCGACGTGGTTGAAAAAGAGATGTACACCTTTGAGGATCGCAATGGCGACAGCCTGACTTTGCGCCCTGAAGGGACGGCGGGCTGTGTACGCGCCGGCATCGAGCATGGTCTTCTGTACAATCAGGAACAGCGTCTGTGGTATATCGGGCCAATGTTCCGTCACGAGCGTCCGCAAAAAGGGCGTTATCGTCAGTTCCATCAGTTGGGCTGCGAAGTCTTCGGTCTGCAAGGCCCGGATATCGACGCCGAACTGATTATGCTCACCGCCCGCTGGTGGCGCGCGCTGGGTATCTCTGAACACGTTACCCTCGAGCTGAACTCAATTGGTTCGCTGGAAGCGCGTGCCAATTACCGCGATGCGCTGGTTGCTTTCCTCGAACAGCATAAAGAAAAGCTGGACGAAGACTGCAAACGCCGCATGTATACCAACCCGCTGCGCGTGCTGGACTCCAAGAATCCGGAAGTGCAGGCGCTACTTAACGATGCTCCGGCGTTGGGCGATTATCTGGACGAAGAGTCTCGCGAGCACTTTGCTGGTCTTTGCAAACTGCTGGAGAGCGCAGGTATCGCCTACACCGTAAATCAGCGTCTGGTTCGTGGTCTGGATTACTACAACCGTACCGTTTTCGAGTGGGTGACTAACAGTCTTGGTTCTCAGGGCACAGTGTGCGCAGGCGGTCGTTATGACGGTCTGGTGGAACAACTGGGCGGACGCGCAACACCGGCAGTGGGTTTTGCAATGGGCCTCGAACGTCTTGTGTTGTTAGTTCAGGCAGTTAATCCGGAATTTAAAGCCGATCCTGTTGTCGATATATACCTGGTGGCCTCAGGTGCTGATACTCAATCTGCGGCTATGGCATTAGCTGAGCGTCTGCGTGATGAATTACCTGGCGTGAAATTGATGACCAACCACGGCGGCGGCAACTTTAAGAAACAGTTTGCCCGTGCTGATAAATGGGGCGCATGTGTTGCTGTGGTGCTGGGTGAGTCCGAAGTGGCCAACGGCACGGCAGTGGTGAAGGATTTACGCTCTGGTGAGCAAACGGCAGTTGCGCAGGATAGCGTGGCCGCGCATTTGCGCACGTTACTGGGTTAAGGAAGGAGAAGGACAGCGTGGAAATTTACGAGAACGAAAACGACCAGGTTGAAGCAGTTAAACGCTTTTTTGCTGAAAATGGCAAAGCACTGGCTGTTGGGGTGATTTTAGGTGTTGGCGCACTGATTGGCTGGCGCTACTGGAACAGCCATCAGGTTGAGTCCTCACGATCCACTTCTCTTGCTTATCAAAATGCGGTTACCGCAGTGAGCGAAGGCAAACCGGACAGCATCCCGGCGGCGGAAAAATTCGCTGCTGAAAATAAAAATACTTATGGCGCGCTGGCTTCTTTGGAACTTGCGCAGCAATTTGTTGACAAAAATGAACTAGAGAAAGCTGCCACCCAATTACAACAAGGGTTGGCGGACACGAGCGATGAAAATCTCAAAGCCGTGATAAATCTGCGTCTTGCCCGAGTTCAGGTGCAGCTCAAGCAGGCTGATGCCGCGCTGAAAACCCTCGATACCATTAAAGGTGAAGGTTGGGCTGCTATTGTTGCCGACCTGCGTGGTGAAGCATTGCTGAGCAAAGGTGATAAGCAAGGTGCGCGTAGTGCGTGGGAAACAGGCGTGAAAAGCGATGTTACCCCGGCACTGAGTGAAATGATGCAGATGAAAATTAATAATTTGTCCATCTGAGAGGGACCCGATGCAATTGCGTAAATTACTGCTGCCAGGAATGCTTTCCGTTACCCTTTTAAGCGGCTGTTCGCTGTTTAACAGTGAAGAAGATGTGGTGAAGATGTCCCCATTACCGACCGTTGAAAACCAGTTTACGCCGACCACGGCGTGGAGCACTTCCGTTGGTAGCGGCATTGGTAACTTCTACTCTAATCTTCATCCGGCATTGGCGGATAACGTTGTCTATGCTGCCGATCGCGCTGGTTTGGTTAAAGCGATGAATGCGGATGACGGCAAAGAAATCTGGTCTGTCAGTCTGGCCGAGAAAGATGGCTGGTTATCTAAAGAGCCTGCGTTACTTTCCGGCGGCGTGACCGTCGCGGGTGGTCATGTCTATATTGGCAGCGAAAAAGCGCAGGTTTACGCGCTGAACACCAGCGATGGTACTGTTGCATGGCAAACCAAAGTAGCGGGTGAAGCACTTTCTCGTCCGGTAGTCAGTGACGGTCTGGTTTTGATTCACACCAGCAACGGTCAGTTGCAGGCGTTGAACGAAGCTGACGGCGCTGTTAAATGGACAGTTAACCTCGATATGCCTTCGCTCTCTCTGCGTGGCGAGTCTGCGCCAGCAACTGCATTTGGTGCGGCAGTGGTCGGTGGTGATAATGGTCGCGTCAGTGCTGTGTTGATGCAGCAGGGACAGATGATTTGGCAGCAGCGTATCTCCCAGGCGACCGGTTCTACCGAAATCGACCGTTTGAGCGATGTTGATACTACGCCGGTTGTGGTGAACGGTGTTGTTTTCGCGCTGGCCTATAATGGTAACCTGACGGCGCTTGATTTGCGCAGTGGTCAGATTATGTGGAAACGCGAGTTGGGTTCGGTGAATGATTTCATCGTCGACGGCAACCGCATCTATCTGGTCGATCAAAATGACCGGGTGATGGCGCTGACCATCGACGGTGGCGTTACACTGTGGACTCAAAGCGATCTGCTGCATCGCCTGCTGACGTCCCCGGTGCTGTATAATGGCAATCTGGTGGTGGGTGACAGCGAAGGTTATCTGCACTGGATTAACGTTGAAGATGGCCGTTTCGTTGCCCAGCAAAAAGTTGATAGCTCCGGTTTCCAGACTGACCCGGTTGCCGCTGATGGCAAACTGCTGATCCAGGCAAAAGACGGGACCGTGTATTCCATTACACGTTAATCGTCTCTGTCGTTCACTTTGAAAACGGCTCCTGGACAGGGGCCGTTTTCCTGTTTTTAACAACGACGCGAAAATTGCGGGCGTTGTCTGATGATTTATAAAAATGAGGCTTTAAACATGGTACCTGTGGTCGCGCTTGTCGGGCGCCCTAACGTAGGAAAATCCACGTTATTTAACCGTCTAACTCGCACCCGAGATGCGCTGGTTGCGGATTTCCCGGGTCTGACTCGTGACCGTAAGTACGGTCGTGCGGAAATTGAAGGCCGCGAGTTTATCTGTATTGATACCGGCGGGATTGACGGCACAGAAGACGGTGTAGAAACCCGCATGGCGGAACAATCGCTGCTGGCGATTGAAGAGGCGGATGTGGTGCTGTTTATGGTGGATGCACGCGCGGGTTTGATGCCAGCGGATGAAGCCATTGCCAAACATCTGCGTTCCCGCGAAAAGCCAACCTTCCTGGTGGCGAATAAAACTGACGGACTGGATCCGGATCAAGCAATCGTTGATTTTTATTCACTTGGTTTAGGTGAAATCTACCCGATTGCCGCTTCGCATGGTCGTGGTGTTTTGAGTCTGCTTGAGCATGTTCTGCTACCGTGGATGGAAGATATCGCGCCGCAAGAAGAAGTGGATGAAGACGCGGAATATTGGGCGCAATTTGAAGCGCAAGAGAATGGCGAGGAAGAAGAAGAGGAAGACGACTTCGATCCGCAAAGTCTGCCGATCAAACTGGCGATAGTGGGTCGTCCGAACGTGGGTAAGTCTACACTCACTAACCGTATTCTCGGTGAAGAGCGCGTGGTGGTTTACGACATGCCCGGGACTACGCGTGACAGCATCTACATTCCAATGGAACGTGATGGACGTGAGTATGTACTCATTGATACTGCGGGCGTGCGTAAACGCGGCAAAATCACCGATGCGGTAGAGAAGTTCTCGGTAATCAAAACATTGCAGGCGATTGAAGATGCCAACGTTGTGATGCTGGTGATTGATGCACGCGAAGGTATTTCCGATCAGGATCTCTCCCTGCTGGGCTTTATTCTCAATAGTGGGCGCTCACTTGTGATTGTGGTGAACAAGTGGGATGGCCTGAGCCAGGAAGTGAAGGAGCAGGTGAAAGAGACGCTGGACTTCCGTCTGGGCTTTATCGATTTTGCTCGCGTGCACTTTATCTCTGCGTTGCATGGTAGTGGCGTTGGTAACCTGTTTGAATCAGTGCGTGAAGCGTATGACAGCTCTACCCGTCGCGTAGGCACGTCTATGCTGACGCGTATCATGACTATGGCTGTTGAAGACCACCAGCCGCCGCTGGTTCGCGGTCGTCGCGTGAAGCTGAAATATGCCCACGCCGGTGGTTACAACCCGCCGATTGTGGTAATCCACGGCAACCAGGTAAAAGACCTGCCGGATTCCTATAAGCGTTATCTGATGAATTACTTCCGCAAATCTCTGGATGTGATGGGTACGCCGATTCGTATTCAGTTCAAAGAAGGGGAAAACCCGTATGCGAACAAGCGTAATACCCTGACGCCGACCCAGATGCGTAAGCGCAAGCGTCTGATGAAGCACATCAAAAGAAATAAGTAATAGTAGGTAAGTACTTATCTATAGTTTCCCTCTCGTAAGTAGGGGGAAACTTATCGAAGGAGTTTATATGGAACTCAACTGCCCAATCTGTCAGAAACCTCTCGAGCGTAATGGTGACATCGCTCATTGTGAAACCTGTGACAAAAATTTCTCTCTCCAGGCATTGTGCCCTGATTGCCATCAGCCTTTGCAGGTACTCAAAGCCTGCGGTGCGGTAGATTACTTCTGTCAGAATGGTCACGGGCTTATTTCCCGCAAACGTGTTGAGTTTGTCCTTCCTGAATATTAAGTTTTATTTAAAATTTATATTCACACTATAAAAATTAGATTTATCAGTGTCTGGTCGATAAACAGATCGGTTAGACCATTTTAATTAAAATTGTATTTATATTTGCTTGAGTGATTTTTCCTTTATGTGTGGAATATACTGCCTGTCATTATTAATTTTTTGTATTGATATATTATTCAGGGATGGTGCATTGGGGGCACTGTATTGTAATGATGCTGATCTCTGGTGCAGCCATTGCCGCACCGGAGACAAACATTAAACAAAATAACGACCCATAGCTCGAGTTCGGCAGCGAAGCGACCCGACAAGAAGCACAAAATAATAAAGGAACTTCATTTAAAGAACGCAGTGCCGATTACATCACCAACTCTGCAACACAAGGGTTTGAAAAACACATCGACCTCTGTTGAAAACAGAATTACCTTCTGGTGCAGTTGTTGTGGTGGCACCAAATGTCGCCAACGAAACCTGGGCGTTGGGACACTGAGTTGATTCAGGCAAATGTGATATAGCAAAACAGTGTGGAAGTATGAGTAATACGGCAGGGTACATTCAGTGATGCCCGGATTATATCTGGTGTTGGCATGGTGATATTGCCGGATGCGATACTGGCGCATCTTATCCGCCTACGGATTAGCCGCTTTTTTACGTGGTTTGCGGGTTTTCATAACTGAACTGACTTCGCTGACCACCACGCCATCACCTAACCGCGTGGTCAACGTATCGCCCGCTTTGACCTGCTTAACCTGTTTCAGCACTGTGCCATCGGCGGCGCTGGTTACGCTATATCCACGCGCCAGTGTTGACAGCGGGCTCACGGCTTCCAGGTGTGTTACTGCATTACCAAAACGTTCACGTGTTACGCTAAGTTGTGCGTGTAACACTTCCGCCAGACGATATTCCAGTTGCTGAATCCGCGTTTGCGCGCGATGAATACGTGACTGCGGATTTTGCTGGGTTAGTCGCTGTGTTAATCGCTGCTGTTGCTGTCCGACACGTTTTAGCTGATTTTCCAGTGCAAAGCTCATCCGCTTTTGTAGACGTTCGAGAGTGGTTTGCTGACGCGCCAGCCGTAGCTGTGGGTGCTGCTGCTGTAATCGATGATGAATCTGTGTAAAACGCCGGGTGCGATTGGCGAGATAATAATCCATCGCCATCTCCAGTCGCTGACGGGCAGATTGCACCTGACGGAGTAATTCTTGCTGATTACGGCTCACCACTTCGGCGGCAGCCGATGGTGTGGGTGCTCGTAAATCGGCAACAAAATCGGCAATGGTCACATCAGTTTCATGTCCAACGGCGCTGACAACCGGAATGTGACTGGCAAAAATCGCCCGCGCTACGCGTTCGTCGTTAAAACTCCATAAATCTTCCAGCGACCCGCCGCCGCGCCCGACAATCAATACGTCGCACTCGTTGCGCTTATTCGCCAGTTCAATGGCGCGAACAATTTGCCCAGGCGCATCATCACCCTGTACGGCGGTAGGATAGATGATCACGGGTAGAGACGGATCGCGGCGTTTAAGCACATGCAAAATATCGTGCAACGCGGCACCGGTTTTTGAGGTGATGACACCTACACAGTGCGCGGGGGAGGGGAGCGGCTTCTTAAACTGTTGATCGAACAAACCTTCAGCCTGCAATTTCGCTTTTAGCTGTTCATACTTCTGTTGCAACAAGCCTTCACCGGCGGGCTGCATACTTTCAACGATTATCTGATAGTCACCACGCGGCTCATACAGCGTAATATTGGCGCGAACCAGCACCTGTTGCCCGTGCTGTGGGCGAAAGGCTACCCGGCGGTTGCTGTTACGGAACATTGCGCAGCGCACCTGGGCGGTATCGTCTTTGAGCGTAAAATACCAGTGACCGGAAGCCGGTTGCGTGAAGTTAGAAATTTCACCGCTGATCCATACCTGTCCCATCTCATGCTCAAGCAGCAGACGAACCGTTTGATTCAGGCGACTAACGGTAAAAATTGCAGGGGATTGAGAAGGTAACATGTGAGCGAGATCAAATTCTAAATCAGCAAGTTATTCAGTCGATAGTAACCCGCCAGCAGGGGATAGCAAGCATTTTTTGCAAAAAGGGGTAGATGCAATCGGTTACGCTCTGTATAATGCCGCGGCAATATTTATTAACCACTCTGGTCGAGATATTGCCCATGCTACGTATCGCTAAAGAAGCTCTGACGTTTGACGACGTTCTCCTCGTTCCTGCTCATTCTACCGTCCTGCCGAATACCGCTGACCTCAGCACTCAACTGACGAAAACTATTCGTCTGAACATCCCTATGCTTTCCGCAGCAATGGATACCGTAACGGAAGCGCGCCTGGCTATTGCCCTGGCTCAGGAAGGCGGTATTGGCTTTATCCACAAAAACATGTCCATTGAACGCCAGGCGGAAGAAGTTCGCCGCGTGAAAAAACACGAGTCTGGCGTGGTGACTGACCCGCAGACTGTTCTGCCAACCACGACTCTGCGCGAGGTGAAAGAACTGACCGAGCGTAACGGTTTTGCTGGCTACCCGGTAGTAACCGAAGAAAACGAACTGGTTGGTATCATCACCGGTCGTGACGTGCGTTTTGTGACCGACCTGAATCAGCCGGTTAGCGTTTACATGACGCCGAAAGAGCGTTTGGTGACCGTGCGTGAAGGCGAAGCCCGTGAAGTTGTGCTGACCAAAATGCACGAAAAACGCGTTGAGAAAGCGCTGGTGGTTGATGATGAATTCCACCTGATTGGCATGATCACCGTGAAAGATTTCCAGAAAGCGGAGCGTAAACCGAACGCCTGTAAAGACGAGCAAGGCCGTCTGCGTGTTGGTGCGGCGGTTGGTGCTGGCGCAGGTAACGAAGAGCGTGTTGATGCGCTGGTGGCCGCTGGTGTTGACGTTCTGCTGATCGACTCCTCTCACGGTCACTCTGAAGGTGTTCTGCAACGTATTCGCGAAACCCGAGCCAAATACCCGGATCTGCAAATCATCGGCGGTAACGTCGCCACTGCTGCAGGCGCTCGTGCGCTGGCGGAAGCCGGTTGTAGCGCGGTTAAAGTTGGTATCGGCCCTGGTTCTATTTGTACCACCCGTATCGTCACTGGCGTAGGTGTTCCGCAGATCACCGCCGTTGCTGACGCAGTAGAAGCCCTGGAAGGCACCGGTATTCCAGTTATCGCTGACGGTGGTATTCGCTTCTCCGGCGATATCGCTAAAGCTATCGCTGCTGGCGCAAGCGCGGTGATGGTAGGCTCCATGCTGGCAGGTACGGAAGAATCTCCGGGTGAAATCGAACTCTACCAGGGCCGTTCTTATAAATCTTACCGTGGTATGGGCTCTCTGGGCGCGATGTCCAAAGGTTCTTCTGACCGTTACTTCCAGAGCGACAACGCCGCTGACAAACTGGTGCCAGAAGGCATCGAAGGCCGTGTGGCTTACAAAGGTCGCCTGAAAGAGATCATCCACCAGCAGATGGGCGGTCTGCGCTCCTGTATGGGCCTGACCGGCTGTGGTACTATCGACGAGCTGCGTACTAAAGCGGAGTTTGTACGTATCAGCGGTGCTGGCATTCAGGAAAGCCACGTTCATGACGTGACCATCACCAAAGAGTCCCCGAACTACCGTATGGGCTCCTGATTCTCTTCGCCCGACTTCATGTCGGGCGATTTATATTATCTGTTTCACTTGCCTCGGAATAAGCGTCAATGACGGAAAACATTCATAAGCATCGCATCCTCATTCTGGACTTCGGTTCACAGTACACCCAACTGGTTGCGCGCCGCGTGCGTGAGCTGGGCGTTTACTGTGAACTGTGGGCATGGGATGTGACAGAAGCACAAATTCGTGACTTCAACCCAAGCGGCATTATTCTTTCCGGCGGCCCGGAAAGCACCACCGAAGAAAACAGCCCGCGAGCGCCGCAGTATGTCTTTGAAGCAGGCGTACCGGTATTCGGCGTTTGCTATGGTATGCAGACCATGGCGATGCAGTTAGGTGGCCATGTTGAAGCCTCTAACGAGCGTGAGTTTGGTTATGCACAGGTTGAAGTACAAACTGATAGCGCGCTCATTCGTGGCATCGAAGATGCGTTAAGTGCAGACGGCAAACCGCTGCTTGACGTGTGGATGAGCCACGGCGATAAGGTAACTGCAATTCCTGAGGGTTTCGTTACCGTAGCCAGCACCGAAAGTTGCCCGTTTGCCATAATGGCTAACGAAGAAAAACGTTTCTATGGCGTACAGTTCCACCCGGAAGTGACTCATACCCGTCAGGGGATGCGTATGCTGGAGCGTTTTGTGCGCGATATTTGCCAGTGTGAAGCACTGTGGACACCAGCAAAAATTATCGATGACGCCGTAGCCCGCATTCGCGAGCAGGTGGGCGATGATAAAGTGATCCTTGGCCTCTCTGGTGGCGTGGACTCTTCTGTTACTGCGATGCTTCTGCACCGTGCTATCGGTAAAAACCTGACCTGTGTATTCGTCGACAACGGCCTGCTGCGTCTGAATGAAGCTGAACAGGTAATGGATATGTTTGGTGATCGCTTCGGCCTGAACATCATTCACGTTCCGGCAGAAGAGCGTTTCCTGGCTGCGCTGGCGGGTGAAAACGATCCGGAAGCTAAACGTAAAATCATCGGTCGCGTCTTCGTTGAAGTATTCGATGAAGAAGCGCTGAAACTGGAAGATGTAAAGTGGCTGGCGCAGGGGACTATCTACCCTGACGTTATTGAATCCGCCGCTTCTGCGACGGGTAAAGCGCACGTTATCAAATCTCACCACAACGTAGGCGGCCTGCCGAAAGAGATGAAGATGGGCCTGGTTGAACCGCTGAAAGAGCTGTTCAAAGACGAAGTGCGTAAGATTGGTCTGGAGCTGGGTCTGCCGTACGACATGCTGTACCGCCACCCGTTCCCGGGGCCTGGCCTTGGCGTTCGCGTGCTGGGTGAAGTGAAGAAAGAGTACTGCGACCTGCTGCGCCGTGCGGATGCCATCTTCATTGAAGAACTGCGTAAAGCTGATCTGTACGACAAAGTCAGCCAGGCATTCACTGTCTTCCTGCCAGTACGCTCCGTAGGCGTAATGGGCGATGGTCGTAAATATGACTGGGTTGTCTCTCTGCGTGCTGTCGAAACCATCGACTTTATGACCGCACACTGGGCGCACCTGCCATATGATTTCTTAGGGCGCGTTTCCAACCGTATTATCAATGAAGTGAATGGTATTTCCCGCGTGGTGTATGACATCAGCGGTAAGCCGCCAGCTACTATTGAGTGGGAATGATTAACAGCTAACTCATAGCAAGTCATTCCTATTCAGACACTAACTCAACCCTCTGTTTTTACAGAGGGTTTTTGTTTTTATGCATTCATTTCTATTCACTCTATACCATATTTTTCGGCGGTACAGGTGACGGTATTACCTTAAAGGTATACTCTCATACCGTCATGAAAATGGTTTCTATACGGGTGAATTGTGCTTACCGATACAAAATTAAAAAACCTCAAGCCGCAGGACAAACTATACAAAGTCTCCGATCGTGACGGGCTGTATGTAGCTGTGCTTACGTCAGGTACGGTCTCGTTTCGCTATGACTACCGTATCAACGGTCGCCGCGAAACACTGGTAATCGGGCAGTATGGGCGTGACGGTATCAGCCTGGCAGAAGCGCGAGAAGAACTGATTGCTGCAAAGAAGCTGCTTAAAGCAGGCCAGTCACCGGCTGCGGCTAAACGTGACGGTATCAAAAAGATTCGTGGTGCCGAGACGTTTGCGGTACATACCGACAGTTATATGAAACACGTCATCCTGGCTGACAGTACCCGCGCAATGAAACAGGCGGTGATCGACCGTGACATACTTCCGGTTCTTGGCAATAAAATGATGGCTGAAATTACCACATCGATGGTTCGTGATTTGTGTGACCGGATTGTCGAACGCGGTGGCCGGGCAACAGCAGTGCAGGCCAGGGAGATCATCAGTAGCGTATACCGTCACGCCAATGACCGTGGTCATGGTTTGTTTAATCCTGCGGCTGACATTAAACCTTCGTCTATCGCCATATTTAAACCACGAGAGCGAACACTGACACCAGAAGAAATTGGCCTGTTCTTCCGCACGCTGGATGCCATTGGTGCTATGGGCACTATGAAAATGGCTTTAAAACTGGTGCTTATCACTATGGTTCGTAAGGGCGAATTCACCAATGCAACGTGGGATGAAATAGATTTTAAAAAATGGACATGGACAATTCCTTCAGACCGCATGAAAGGAAGCCGGGCGCACGTTATTTACCTGCCTAAACAGGCACAGGATATATTGGTCGGGTTGCAGATGTGCGCTGGTGGAAGTGAATACCTGGTTCCTGGTCGTTACAATTTCCGGAAGCCATTATCTAATGCCGCACTGAACTCTCTGATCGACAGAACGGTGAAAATAATAAATGAAGATGGTGAGCATATTCAGGACTTCACCGTACACGATATGCGCCGTACAGCCAGTACGTTGTTGCATGAGGCTGGTTATCCTTCAGACTGGATTGAAAAGGCTCTGGCACATGAGCAGAAAGGTGTGCGCGCCGTATATAACAAAGCGGAATACGCCAGACAGCGCGCCTACATGTTGCAGCAGTGGGCCGATATGATTGATTCTTGGATTGACGGGGAGCATACGGATCTGATTCCGTTCTCCCCGTCGAAGTTTGAGAAGTGGATGGCGGGGGAATAACGTTTAATTATTCTGCTGATTTTCTTCCATCTCGGCTTCTGCTGCCAGTGATTCAATTTTGTCTGCGAATATTGCTGACAGCGTTGCAAATTCAGCATCGGTGACAGCGGGAATTGGAACAAACCTGATCCCGCTGTGTGCAAGCATGTTTGCAGTTTCAAGGCATTTCCTTAAATCTGCTGGTGATGCCCGGTTCATGCTGCACGCTCCCGCCCCTGGTTGTCTGTTGGTGACAGCGGAGCATTGCTGAATGCATTTGTTAATCTGGCAATATCCAACGCGTATCCAGGGTGTAGTTGCACTGCCGGGTCTTCGCACTGATTACCCCAAACATCGAAGCCATGAGACGACTGGCGGGCGAACAGTTCAATGCGAGAAACATCGCCTAACAATTGCACAAGTTTTTCACGAACGACATCTGGTTTTCTTGAATGCTCAAGCCGCGGTGCGGTAAATGACTGAACGATCCCTGCATTAATGCGCGGAGGTAGTTTTCCCTTTACTGCAAACAGGCAATCTTCACTATTGGCGCGAGTCATGTGACCCATACCCATAACCAGTTTATCTGGTTGTCGACTACCACATTTTATCCACGTGAATCCCTTCATGGTCATCAGACGGAATCCCCAGGCTTCAACAACTTTTAGTGCTTCGAGTGGTTGTGTTGGCACCCACCACATGGCCAACAGACAGTTTTCATCGGCCAAATCCCACACAGGAAGGCGGCAGATATCCATCACACTCATAACCGGATATTTAAAACCGGCACCGCGATTACCATCTGCGGCTTTGTCCCGGTATACCCAGGGTGGATCTGCATAGATTAGTGTGTATTTCTTAGTCATAAACCACCCCGCAACATCCTATACCGCTATAGTCGCCACGGCGAAGGCCGTTACCTTTTGTGATACATTGGTCCCTGCGAACCGCGATCCTTGCACGCTCAACATCACCAGAAGCAACATCCATACACTGAAGCCAAAGGTGGGCGGCAATGCGGAACTGCCCTTTTTTCTCTCTTTCAATCGCGCGTTTTTCGATCTCTATCGCCGCAGGAGTAACGGCAACAACCTTTGAAGGGCTGCGCATTGAAACCTTGTTCATGTGATATTTTTCAAGTCGGCTTAACTTTCTCACTTAATCCAACCCTCTCTGAAAATTAATGCCAGCAGATAAAGCCATGCAGAAACAGAGGCCAGGAATAAGTACCATCCTGACCATTTGCTCCAGTGCCTTAGCAGCACACTCATGCCGCGTTGCTCACGGGACGATATACACGTTGCTGAACAGGAGGTTTTTTACCCTGGAACTCTGCCGGGCTTGCTGCCTGACGTTCATCAAGCCAACGCTCAACTTCATCACGGTTCCATGCGCAGCGTTTATCGGTGATATACCAGCGTTTAGGAAATTCCCCTGCGCGCTCCATACGGTCGATAGTGCTCCATGACAGTGGCACCACCGCCAGGAGTTCCTTCTTACCTAATGCACCTTTCATAAATACCTCTCTTGGTTGCAGTGCGGCGCGCGTGGCGCCGCGGTGGTGGTTACATAGATGTTTCGTTTAATTCTTCCCGACGAACGCTGTAAACGTCGGTGGCTTTTGCCAGCAGTTCGTCATCATCTGAAAGTTTTTGTGCAATGTATTTGTAAGCCTTATCCAGTTCGGAGACAGTGCTGTAATTCATCGCTGCGCTGGTAAAGGCCATCAGCATTTCTTCTGGATCACGGCTATCCGCTTTACGCGTTTGCTCATCAGGCTTTTTCGCTGGTTTAGCGTTGATCAGACTGTTCATTCCCGCAGCAGTGGTCGTTTGCGGAGTAATGTCTCGCTCAACGCGCGGTGCCGTTTCCTGTAATTCGTCAGGGGTGTAAACACCGAGAAGTACATCAGGAGCGTGCAGGCGAGCCCATCGTTTCGTGCAAAGATAGGCAAGCTGCTGGCGCGGATCCTGTTCCCACAATGGAGAGTTACGCACTCCGGCTTGCGCCATACTGATGGTAAGCTCACGGGGTTCTGCTTCTCCTTTAAGAACTGCTGACACAGTTACCGTCAGATTCGGTGATTTATCTGTTTTGCCGTTAACATTCGACCAGTCACCGCTCCAGCGATAATTCAGGCGTGTCGCTAGCAGGCTGGAAGAGGATACGACCGCGTTTACCAACTGTGCTTCGTAGCCTAACGTTCCGTTTACCACATGCGTTTTCTGCGCCACGGCGAAAGGATTCATTCCCCACTGTGCCGCCTGCATGGTCACCGCCAGACAATCGGCAGGTTTGCCTTCAAGATGTTTCGGTACAGTCGCTTTGCTTTGTGACATCAACTCCGCGAAACGCACCAGTTGATTCATGCCCTCCGGGCTGAAGATTGCCGCAGCAGTACCTACAGTTGCGCCTGGTTGTGATGTGATTGCGATATCATTGCTCATACGTACATATCCTGTTTACGTGCCCAGTCAGGGCGTTTAATAATTTCCACTCCGCCCCACTCATCGTTGATGCGGCATTCGTGATAGGTATTCAGATCCCGGCGGAACAGAGCGTGCCCGGCATCGACATCCGGCGCATCCAGCTCGAACACGCGTACCGGATACCGACCACAATCAATGCTTTCGCTCACGGCAAGAAAGAAAAAACCATGTGGCTGACCAGTAACCCTCATTGCGCCTTCGCGGTACATTGCGTCCTGCACGTGGTAGCGGAACTCCTCGATGTGGCGTGCAAAACGGTCCATATCTGCAACCTTTTTCACGTCGACGATCACGTTGTGCTCGTTCAGCCATTTGTCTGGACGAATTCGGCACAACTCACCCGTATCTTCATCGTTCCAGTACATTGATGCTTCGCAGTAACCAGGTGCTTCCAACATCCAGCGTGCCGCCGGGTGAGCCATTGCGCTATCACGCATCAGCTCCAGTTTTCGCCACTGCTCTGCATCAAGTACCGAAATCCCCATATCCGCTACATCACGAATAAATGCCTCTTCGTCAGCTTTACCTTGTTTTGTCCGACGATCGAATTTCGGTGAAACGATGAAGCGTTTGTCAAACTCTCCAGGTTCCAGAAGCAGACAGTGCAGAGCAGTACCCATGTCCAGTGCAGACTTCTTCTCTTCGTCTTCCGGAGCAGCCTTCACCCATTTCAGAAGGGCAGGGTTCTTAGCCACCATATCTAGCTGCGACTTACTCACGCCGTCACCGGCGTGGTAGTCCTCGTTGCTGATATCGAAATAAATTCCCGGATTCATGCCGCGTCCCTCTGCCCATCAATCTGATCAGCCAGATCCCAGCGGGCGATAATTGCCATTGCCTCGCGCCGGTAGGCATCCATTAGTTCTTCGAACTCAGGGCTGTCTTTAGCGGCCTCCAGTACTTCCTTGCGAACGCCTTTAACTGTTACAACGTCGAAAGTTGATGCCAGTTGATGAAGCCGGATACTCTCAATCAGTTCAACTTGTCGGTCATATAGCTGTTCTGACAGGCGGTAGTCCTTGTCGAATGCCAGCATGATTTTTTGAAGATTTTTCTGCTGATTAACGTTCATTATCAGCCCTCCCATATCTCGTTATCGTTGGCCACATCGCGAGCTTCTTTGCTGACGAAAGCCCACTTAATGCCTTCCTGTAAGGTGCGGAACTTCCAGCTCATGAATCCGCATGCAGTAACGCAGTACCAACCGTTGATGATTTTCCACTGCATAACTTGTTACCTCGGTCTGTTACCGTTGAGGTAATAATTATGCGTATCTGGTTTGATGTCAATAGATATGAGTTAAAAAAATTACCCGTTAGGTAATCGAATAGGCAATAAAAAAGCCGCCATAAGGCGGCTTACTTACTGAAAAATATGATTTTATTGTTTGTTTTTTTCGTTCTGGTTGATGACAAATTCAATGTAACTTTCGATCTTTGCCTTCTCTGTTTCAGGTAACAATGCGTAGCGCGAGCGGTCATAGTTGATAGTTGCAGGGTCATGCGGATGGATCAGTAGTTCATATCCGTGACGCCCGAATGCAGATGCAACATTCTCCAGGGTGGAAATGGAAACGCTGACCTCATTGTTTAACAGGCGGCTTATTGTCACCTGGGCGACGCCGGATGCGCGGTGAAGTTTTCCCTGAGTTGAAAGGTCGCGGCTTTCACTCATCCAGCGTTCCAGGTTGTGAGCTGCCAGCTGACCAATGTCGCTTGGGCCGACAGGCTGAAAACCTTCCTGAGAAAGCGAGCGATCGATATCAAGCCAGTTACGGGGTTTATTGGCGGCAGCTTCAATTTTTCGCGCAACCTGGTCGCCGATAACCTTCTTGCCAAGAGCCCAGCGGTTTACCAGATTTGCCTGAGTTCCAAGTTTTTCTGCCATCCGCGTCTGAACACCATTGAATTCACGGTCGATCAAGTCGTTGAGATTTTGCCTGCGGACGTCCTGGATACTTTTCATTTTCTGGAAAATCGCCTCATATATGAATCAGTAGATGATTCAATTTAAAGCAATATTACCCAACAGGTAAATGCACCTCATAGGTAACTATCCTTGATTTTTGTTACCTTATGGGTGAATATTTATTATCTGAAATAAATATCAGGCAATAGCTATGAGCGATAACGGACATTTCGATTTCAAAAAGCACTGGCTTGCACTTACTCCGGATGAGCGTGAAGCCTTCGCACAGGAAGCCGGAACGACGAGTCACTATATCCAGACTCACTTAACAGGTAAGCGCAAAATGCCAGGTAAGGTATTGATGAATGGGCTTTTTAAAGCCTGTAAAACAAGACAATGGCTGCGCTCAAAAGCGGAACTGGCATACTTCTTCTACTCATGATATCTGGCAACAACCCTCTGTAGACCGCCATCCGGCGGTCTTTTCATATCTATTCGTACCTCAAAGGTAATAAAAAACCAAATCTGGTTGATCTTTTTTTTGTGTCAGCACAAAATGACCGTAATCCCAATACTAATAACAGGGCTTACCATGGAAATCATTACACGTATTGATGCCGCAAAGCGCGGACTTAAACGCTACTACACCGGAAAAACATGTAAGCACGGACATGACAGTGAACGCTGGGTTTACAACGGACACTGTGTTGAGTGCACCATGGAATCAAACCGTCGTATCAGGGCAGAGATTAAGCAGATCATGATTAATTCCTCCCCACAACATTCAAGCTGATAGCGGAGATTAATCATGAGCAGACATGCAACAGATTGGGCCTGGGAGACAGATCCAGGTAGCTCGTCATTAAAGCTCATACTGCTCTCGATGGCTGACAGAGCCGATGAATATAACCTCTGCTACCCCAGCATAGAACGCCTCGTTAAAGACACTTGCCTGAATAAAAAAACCGTGCAGGCCGGGCTTATATCGCTCATGAAAATGGGGCTTATTTCAGATACCGGAGAGAGAAAGGGAGCGACGAAAAGAGTGCGGGTTTTCTCTCTTAATATAACCAAAAAAGGGAACATTAAAGGCAACCTAGAAGGACGTAATGAACCCGAAAACGGTAATGTTCCCGAAAACGGGAATATACCCAAAAACGGGATGTTGAATGATCCCAAAAACGGGATGTTGAATGATCCCAAAAACGGGATCCAGAACCAGTCATATAACCAGTCATTTAACCAAGAGAGGGAGAGCAGGACAAAAAGCGGGGATTCTGTGCCTCATGACCCCGGAGCAAACAACGCCGTGATGAATAACTTTGTTCCTCCTGGTGGGCCAGGGCAATTAGGAAAATTTGTCATGCATGAACAATGGCAGCCATCAGATGACTTTCTTCGGAAAAGCTCATTGCAGGGGATCTACCTGGACAGTCTGCCAACGGCACAGGAACTTGCAGAGTTCAGAATTTACTGGATGGCTGAGGGTAAGGCATACCATCAGGCACAGTGGGAGCAGAAGCTGGCAAGGCGGCTGCAGATTAGCAGACAGAAGCAATCAACATTACCTGATAACAACGTTCCGCACTGGAACAGCCCTGAAGCATGGGAGGATTTCTTGTGAACAACGTTTTTACCGCGATACAAAACCGTGACGGAGAAGCCCTTTCTCGCATGTCAGGTTATGAGCATCAGTACGTCAACAATGACAATGTGGTGAACATGTCAGCAGAGAGGCTTGTTGATGCCCTTTTCAAACAGCTGAAACAACTGTTTCCGGCGGCAGTGGTAACCAACCTGAAGACGCCAGAGCAGGAAGTCGCTGCAAAACAGCAGTGGATTGCTGCGTTTGCCGAAGGGGGGATCCGAACCCGTGAACAGGTTTCTGCTGGTATGCGCCACGCCCGCGCCAGTGAATCTCCGTTCTGGCCGTCGCCAGGGCAATTCATCAAGTGGTGTAAAGACAGTAAGATGGTTCTTGGCGTCACCATTGACGATGTGATGGCGGAGTTTCACCGGTACAGCAAGGAAAAAAGTTTATATCCTGGTGGTCCCGAAAGATTCCCGTGGCGACATCCGGTTATGTACTGGGTCGTATGTGATACCCGCCGTGCAATGTATCAGCGCCAGCTTAGCGAGATTGAGGTTGAGAAACACGCGCGCAGGCTGCTCGATGATTGGGCGAAAAAGGTGGCTTCCGGACAGCAGATACCCGATCCGGTGATCAGCATACAGGCAAAGCCAGAGCCCATGAGTACACCTCCGGACACAGGGAGAGACGTTTACCATCCACCAGGGCGAAGTTTCGGGTGCATGCCTAACGCCGCCACCCTTGGGGGAATAACACCGGCTCAGTGGCTGATGGAGGAATACAGGCGAGGAAAGGCGGCAGGATTTATCAAGTAATACCAGCGCGATAGCGCATTTTTTTACGCTTCGATAATTACCTGTTGGGTAATAAAATATTCTAAAATCTATTGATTTCGTGTCTTATGTGGTTTTTAATTACCTCAGAGGTAAATCATGAGAAAACAGATACAGGCTCTTGGTCGACTCAAAACAGGTCAGATGAACAAAACAGAATCTGCGTATTGCCAGCACCTTGAGCTGCGTAAACGTGCAGGAGAAATCGTCTGGTATCGATTTGAGGGTATCAAGCTGCGGTTAGCTGACAACACGTTCTATACGCCCGATTTTGCTGTGATGCTCGCCACCGGCGAGATGGAACTGCACGAAGTGAAAGGTTTCTGGACCGACGACGCCAGGGTGAAAACCAAAGTCGCCGCAGATCAGTATCCGTTCCGAATCATCGGGGTAACGGTTAAACCAAAGAAAGCAGGTGGTGGCTGGATCATCGAAGAGTTCTGAATCGACGATCTTTTTAGTTATCAATGTTATCAATAAGTTATGTGGATAAGCGAGGGTAAAGATGGAAAGTAATATCAAAGGGTTAGTTGCCGCCGGGCATGAGATGGCTTCGGAACTGAAAGCAGAATGTGGTGCCGTTGATATGCGTAGTGTGGCAAAGCTGATCAGCGATTTGGCAACGCAACTGGAAGTGCAACTGGTGCGTGCTAATGCGCTGGCGGTGGAGAATGAGCTGGCTCGTAAGGCAGTTCAGGCATTCTGCGATGTTGTTGGCGACAACACCGAGGTTATCTGCGAGGAGGTTGGGAGAGATGGCGTTCTGGTTATCTTGGAGGCCATGAAAGCAACAGGAAATATGCCTGCCACCGATGCTTTCCTGGCTGAAGTACGAGCGCAGGGCGTGGAGATGTTTGCGGAGTGTGCATACACACTTGAACATCATGATCACGCAGTAGCCTTCGCCGCTGAGCTTCGCAAAGGAGGCAACCAGTGAGTAATTCCGCACGGCTACAGCTTGGTTTTTCACCGCTATCAAAAACCATCGTGTTGGCCAAAATGCGCGATTTAGGTGACGGAACAAAACGCCGTGTAGGCAATGATCGCGGTCGTGATGTAACCAACGAGGCCGCACAACTCGTTTGGCATCTTGTCATGGCAGAAGGCGGTGAAATCAATTGGGAGCTGGATGATGGTTCTCGCATGGTGTTAAGGGCAGAAAAGCAGGGGGCAAACGATGAAAAACCGTAAAGCTAAGATGCTTATCTCCCGTGTATACAGATTTTGCTATCCCAGCCAGTGGTTGAGAGTTAGCAATCGCCGTGTGGTGTTGTTTTCATTTTCTGGAATTGCCAGAGAGGGAATCAAAGATAAGCGCAGCGCGGCGCAAAACCGCTGGAAAAACCACTTGCGCACTAAAGGAGATTGATATGGCACTGACGAAAAAACAACGTGCAGAACTGCGCATGAAGTTCGGCGGTCGCTGCGCTTATTGCGGCTGCGAACTTGGCGAAAAGTGGCATGCAGACCATGTAAAACCGGTCATTCGTTTTAATGGAAATATGCTTCACAAGGAACGTGACGATATATCCAACATGGTTCCGGCATGCCACCCATGCAATCTGCACAAGCATTGCAGTAGCCTGGAAGATTATCGGCGAATTATCAGTGATGGTCGTCGTGAATTCCTTGCGTCCGGGAAAGGCAAGGCGCTGGTTCGTATGGGATTGGTTGAAATGAAATCTGACCCGGTTGTGTTCTGGTTTGAAAAATATCAAGAAGGGGCTACGGCATGACCACTATTACCAAAGAGCGACTGCTGACAATCAAGCAGTGGCGCGAAACATACGGACCTGGTAGCAACGTTGTACTGCCAGCAGAAGAAGCGGAAGAACTGGCACGAATTGTGCTGGCATCGCTGGCAGCAGAGCCGGTGGCATATCAGTACCGCCTGTGGGATACGGAATATGATGAATGGGGAGAATGGGAAGATTGCGGGGAATGTGCTTTTGAAGGATTTGTTGAGGAAGAGAAATGTCAGGGGGCAGGTGTTCAGACCCGTAAGTTATACACCGTACCACAGGTATCAGCTGTACCGGATGGACTGGTTAAAGCAGTGCGCTTCTATGAACAGGTTAAGCATGAAAATCCGCCAGTCGAAACCGGAGCATGGAAAGACGCTGTTGACTGGGTGCTCAAAGAGGCTTGCCAGGCTGTAAACATTGGCACTAAAGGAGAGTGATGTGACCACTTTCACCGACAAAGAACTGATTAAAGAAATCAAAGAACGTATCAGCAGCCTGGACGTACGAGACGATATTGAGCGCCGGGCTTATGAAATTGCTCTGGCATCGCTAGAAGCCGAACCTGTAAGCCAAACTTACAACTTGCCAGAATTAATCGAAGGCATGGAGGTTTCCATTGATGTAAGCACTTGTGATGCTGATTTAGGTAATCGCTATTTCGGCACAGTAACCGAGGCGTTAGAACTTGATACTGCCAAGAATGGTTACATCCTCCTGGTTCAGGACGCAGAGCCAAACTTCGATGTAAATGGCAACTCTCCGGTAACTCCGGATGGTTGGATAAGCTGTAGTGAGCGAATGCCGGATAGCAAAACAGCCGTTCTTGTTGCCAGGGAGTTTGACAGGAAAGGTGACTGGCGAATGAAATGGGCGACTTACATACCGGGGCATCCTGACGCTAATGATGGGTGGATAATTCCTGGTGCGTCGTGGAAACCGTCACACTGGATGCCGCTACCAGAACCGCCGCAGGAGGTTAACCGTGGCTAACCTGCAACTTGCCGTCAAAGGTGAATACTTCGATGCCATGATTCGTGGAGAGAAAACGGAAGAGTATCGCTTGTGTAATGACTACTGGAATAAGCGCCTCGTTAACCGTAAGTATGACCGCCTGATTATCACAAAGGGATACCCGAAGCGCGACGATTCCAGCCGCAGAATTGACGTCCCGTATGACGGATATGAAATCAAGACAATCACACATCCCCACTTCGGCGATAAACCGGTAAAGGTGTTCGCGATAAAGGTAAATATTGATGGCTAAATCAGCAGCAGAGCGCAAAGCCGCTCAGAGAGCCAGACAAGCTGCATCTGGTGTGCGTAAGCTGGAGATTGTGCTTGATGCTCAGGAAATTGAAATGCTGGAGCGTAACTGTGCCACGCGTCGCCCAGGGCGTGCGCCTTACGAATTTGGTGAGTATATAGCGTTACTGATCCGCCAGGATGATGCACGCGTGCGCGGGCGTATAAAATCGATCAGCAGAAAACGTTGCGGTAAGTGCGGCGAGAGAGTTCCAGTTAATTCATGCCCGTGTAATGGTGACTCGCAATGCTGGGTGACTAAAGGCTGGCATGAAACGAAATTAATAGTGTGACATGTCACGAGTAGATTATGCATGATGAATTTGATGTGTTTTGAATACTGCCGCCAACTATGGCGGCTTTATTTTGCATGGTACTATTACCACAACGGTAACTATTACCACGGTGGTTATGATGCCTGCTGAACCTAAAACCTATAAACGCAAATCAACGCAATTTAAGCCACTAACAGCAATGCAGGAGGCTTATTGCCAGTCATACATCAAAACGCCTGAAAACCAGACTCAGGCAGCGATTAACGCAGGATTCTCTCCAAATACAGCGGCAGTTAAAGCCAGTGTCATGATGCGCGATGAACGCATTCAAAAACGGATTGCCGAGCTGATGGAAGAGCGCAACAAGCGCCTGCGCGTCAGTGCTGATTATGTCCTGCTGCGCCTGGTGGAAATCGACCAGATGGACGTGATTGATATCCTCAACGACGATGGGAGCCTTAAGCCAATCCGTGAGTGGCCGAAAATCTGGCGCACTACGCTTAGCGGCTTTGATCTGTCATCGACCATCATGAACATGAACGAGGATTCGATAGAGACAATCCTCAAAAAAATTAAATGGCCTGACAAGGTGAAGAACCTCGAACTGATTGGTAAGCACGTCGACGTCAACGCATTCAAAGAACGCCTGGATGTTAATGTGAATGTGACAATTGCTGATCGCATAGCGGCAGCCAGGAAGAGACTGAAAGAACGTCAGGATGGCAATCAGTGACAGATACAGCGTTATCTCCTGAAGAGCAGTTAATCGAGGATATTGCAGGGTTCACTCACGATCCGCTTGGCTATGCCCTCTATGCGTTCCCGTGGGGGGAAGAGGGGACTGAACTGGCACATGCTACCGGCCCACGTCAATGGCAGGCTGATGCGTTCCGAGAGATACGTGATCACCTGCAGAATCCAGAGACGCGCTATCAGCCGCTTATGCTGGCACGCGCTTCTGGTCACGGTATTGGTAAATCCGCATTCATCTCAATGCTGATCAACTGGGGCATGTCCACTTGCGAGGATTGTAAGGTCGTGGTGACCGCCAACACCGACAACCAGCTACGAACGAAGACCTGGCCGGAAATTATCAAGTGGTCGAACCTTGCTATCACGAAAGACTGGTTTACCTGTACTGCTACCGCGATGTACAGCAATGACCCAGGGCACGACAAGCGGTGGCGGGCTGACGCAATACCCTGGTCTGAGCACAACACTGAGGCATTCGCCGGACTACACAACGAGCGCAAACGCATCATCGTGGTATTCGATGAAGCGTCGAACATTGCGGATCTGGTGTGGGAAGTTGCCGAGGGTGCGCTAACGGACGAAGACACTGAGATTATCTGGGTGGCGTTCGGAAACCCGACGCGTAATACCGGACGTTTCCGCGAATGTTTCCGCAAATATAAACACCGCTGGAAAACTGCGCAGATTGACAGCCGGACGGTGGAAGGCACTAACAAACAGCAGTTGCAGAAATGGGTTGATGACTACGGGGAAGACAGCGACTTCGTTAAAATCCGTGTGCGCGGCATATTCCCGGATGCATCTGAATTGCAGTTTATCCCTACCGGACTTACTGACGAGGCAATGAAACGGGTGGTCACCGCTGCGCAGGTTGCACATGCTCCGGTGATAATTGGCGTTGACCCGGCATACTCAGGCGTTGATGACGCGGTGATATACCTGCGGCAGGGGCTGCACAGTAAGGTGCTATGGACTGGTAACAAGACCACCGACGATCTGATTATGGCGAAGCGTATCGCTGACTTTGAAGACCAGTACCAGGCTGACGCGGTGTTCATCGACTTCGGTTACGGTACCGGTCTGAAGTCAATCGGTGACGGTTGGGGGCGTACATGGCAACTTGTTCCGTTCGGTGGCGCGTCTACTGACCCGCAGATGCTCAACAAGCGTGGGGAGATGTTCAATTCATGCAAGACATGGCTGAGGCTCGGCGGCATGCTGGATGACCAGGAAACTGCAGACGACCTGTCGGCGGCAGAGTACAAAGTTCGCGTGGACGGTAAAATCGTTATCGAACCGAAGGAAGATATCAAGGAGCGGCTTGGGCGTTCGCCGGGTAAAGGCGATGCGCTACTGCTGACGTTTGCTTTCCCTGTGTCGAAGCGTCTGCGAATTACCGGGCAGCAGAACCAGCAAGGCAAGGCCATCACAGATTACGATCCCTATGCTTAATCCGCTGGTGGGGATAATGTCGTTGATATCCTCTGATGAGGATAAAACAAAGCCAGCTCATCGGCTGGCTGTTTGTGACATGTCACGGTGTTATTTAATGGCATTAAATCCAGCGTTGATGGCTTCCGCAATATTGATGGCACTTGTTTTATCGAAGTGCCCATTCTGAATAAGCGCCGCATGCAGGCATTGTAACTTCATGTTGTATAAGTGTTCGCTCATGTAATCATTATCACTTTTTGCTTTAGCGTAAACAGCGCGAGAAATATCAAACACATCGCCTTTTTCCATTTCAGAACGTTGTGCTGTTATCCAGTCATGGAACGTAACGCTAGTACCATGGTCTTCGCTAAGAGTTAACCCGGCCAGTCCCTCACTCTGAATTACTTCGTAATGCATTTCATTATTAGCAAAAACGCCATAAAAAATGCAGTCTTCAGCCTGAACGATACGAGAATATTTTAATGGCCATTCATTTAGATACTTAGCCAACATATCAATTGTCTTCATGATCTCACCTTAAAAAAATGCCCGGCGAACTTGGCGAACTGGAAGCAATGAGTTATGCCTTCCGTGGCTGTACTGGTTTACAGCATGAAGTCATCACAATGGCGTCCTGCTGTAAAAAGGGCGGTGATAGTTCTTCAAGGGAAACCATCACCGCCAAGCACCTGGAACTTCTGGCATCACGGTCCTTAGGCGTGATTCTGGCGTGGCATGCAGGATTCGAACCTGCGACCAACTGCTTAGAAGGCGGTTGCTCTGTCCAACTGAGCTAATGCCACAACGCTGAGAGCACTTAGCCTGTTAAGGCGCCACACTTTGTCGCGGCTCCATAAATGCTCTCATCGTTGTACCCTCGTCTCTTCCGAGGCGTCACACCGAATCGCCGGGATGGTGAATCCCCGTGCGCGGAATAAAACCGCTCGACTTGCACATTCCGGCTACCTGGTTCGTTTGCCCGAGCAAGGGAGGGTGCCCCTTAAACGTATCCAGACCGCTATCGTCGCATGTGCCATACGCCGTACTGCTCAAAATAAAAGCTCACTCCACCTGTTCAATTTAACGACAAGCCAGTCAGGTTAGTAACCGGAATGAGCTCTTTAGTTACCCGAAAGGTAATAATTCACGCGTTAAATGTCAACCTTCTACGATAAATAAATCATATGTGGTTAAATTGGTAATAATTTAATTGCGTACGGAGTCATTGATATGTGCATGGGTAGCTCACCATCAGTGCCTGCAACACCAGAAGTTCAGGCAGCACCACAGGAGCAGGATGCCGCCGTTGTTGATGCCCGCGACGAAGAAACACGTCGCCGTCGCGCTGCTGCTGGTCGTAGTTCTACGCTGCTTACCGGTTCTCAGGGCGACACATCAACCGCTAATACCAGCGGTAAAACGCTGCTTGGTCAGTAACCGGAGTCATTGAAATGGCGGAAACAACTAAAGAGCGATTGAACAAACAGTTCGCACAACTTGAAAGCGAGCGTCAGTCGTTTGAGCCGCACTGGCGCGAGTTGAGTGATTACATCAACCCGCGTGGTTCCCGCTTTCTGACTTCTGAGGTCAACCGTAACGATCGACGCAATACACGCATTATTGATTCGACCGGGACTATGGCGGCGCGCACTCTCGCCAGCGGCATGATGTCAGGCATCACAAGCCCCGCGCGTCCGTGGTTTCGCCTGGCTACGCCAGATCCTGAAATGATGGATTATGGCCCTGTTAAGTTGTGGCTTGAGGCGGTGCAGAACCGCATGAACGATATGTTCAATAAGTCGAATCTCTATCAGTCGCTGCCGCAGTTATACGGAAGCCTCGGCACATACAGCACTGGTGCAATGGCGGTGCTGGAGGATGACGAGGACATCATTCGCACAATGCCATTCCCGATAGGCAGTTACTACCTGGCTAACTCACCTCGTGGCAGTGTGGACACCTGTTTTCGCAAGTTCTCTATGACTGTTCGTCAGCTTGTTCAGGAGTTCGGGCTAAATAACGTCAGCGAATCCGTAAAAAGCATGTGGGAAAGCGGCACCTACGAGAAGTGGATTGAAGTGATGCATTCGGTTTACCCGAACATTGACCGCGATACATCGAAGCTGGATAGCAAGAACAAGCCATTCAAATCGGTTTATTACGAGGTTGGTGGCGATAACGACAAGTTGTTGCGTGAGTCCGGATTCGATGAGTTTCCAATTATGGCTCCGCGCTGGGAAGTTAACGGCGAAGATGTTTATGGATCATCATGCCCGGGTATGCTGGCGCTTGGACCTGTTAAGGCATTGCAGCTTCTCCAGAAGCGCAAGTCGCAGTTGATTGATAAAGCCACCAATCCGCCGATGGTTGCTCCGACTTCCCTCAAGAATCAGCGCGCCTCCCTTCTTCCTGGCGACATCACGTATATCGATCAGATTACTGGTCAGGATGGCTTCAGGCCTGCTTATCTGGTTAACCCCAGTACAGCAGATTTGGTGGCAGACATTCAGGACACTCGTCAAATCATTAACAGCGCCTACTTTGTCGATCTGTTCATGATGTTGCAGAACATCAATACCCGCTCTATGCCTGTTGAAGCGGTGATCGAAATGAAAGAAGAAAAACTTCTGATGTTGGGGCCGGTTCTGGAGCGTCTGAACGACGAATGTCTTAATCCTCTCATTGACCGCGCTTTCTCGATGATGGTGCGTAAAAACATGCTGCCGCCACCGCCTGACGCGATGGAAGGCATGCCCCTGAAGGTCGAATACATTTCCGTCATGGCTCAGGCGCAGAAGTCTATCGGCCTGTCCAGTCTGGCGTCCACGGTTAACTTCATTGGTCAACTTGCGCAAGCGAAACCAGAAGCTCTCGACAAACTCAACGTTGATCAGGCGATCGATGCATTCGCTGATATGTCTGGAGTGTCTCCAACTGTCATTGTTCCGCAGGAACAGGTTGAGCAGGCTCGCCAGCAACGGGCACAGCAGCAACAGCAGCAACAAATGATGGCGATGGGGATGGCGGCGGCACAGGGTGCCAAGACGCTAAGCGAAGCTAAAACTTCGGATCCGAGTGTTTTGTCAGCTATGGCGAATGCAGTTAGTGGTCAGGGTGGGCAATCACAATGACAGATTACGAAGACGATCAACTGAAAGAAGAAAACGCCCGTAAGCAACGTGACATGGCGCAGCGTGAAATTGATGACATTCGCTTTGTCATGAGCAGTGAACAGGGGCGTCGCGTTGTCTGGTCGGTGCTGGAGAAAGGCCGTGTGTTTTCCGCTATCTCACCGATGGACGCTATGGCAATGGCATTTAATGAGGGGCAACGCAATCTGGCGCTGGAACTGTTTCAGCGCGTTATGGCGCATTGCCCTGAACAGTATTTGAAGATGGCCAAAGAGGCCAGTGAACAGGAGTGATCATGAATTTATTTGAGCGTTTGCTGTATCGCCGTCTTTGCAATGAGCAACCAGTCGATGGTGGAGCAGCTCCGGCTGCGTCAGAACCGTCAGCGCCTGCAGGTGATAACCCTGCTCCAGTTGGTGATCCATCACAACAGGAAGGTGATAAGCCACAACCTGTTGCTGATGGCGATAAACCTGCTGATGACAAAAAGCCTGAAAACGATAAGCAGGATGAAAAAAAGGACGGCGATAAACCAGAGGGGGCGCCTGAGAAGTACGAGTTTCAGGCTGCCGAAGGCGTAGAGCTGGATACAGAAGCGTTGAAGGAATTCGAGCCGGTGGCGCGAGAACTTAACCTGACCAACGAACAAGCGCAAAAGCTGGTTGATGCTTATCCGAAGATTCTGGCAGGTGTTCAGCAGCGCCAGGCAGAAGCCTGGCAGAAAACAACCGAGCAGTGGGCTGCGGATGTAAAAGCTGACAAAGAAATCGGTGGCGACAAGTTGATTTCTAACCTTAGCGCCGCACAGCGTGCGCTTGACCAGTTCGGGACACCCGAGCTCAAAGAATATCTGAACACCACCGGACTGGGTAATCACCCTGATCTGGTCAAAACGTTCGTGAAAATCGGAAAGGCGATGTCTGAAGATGGCATGGTCACCGGTGGTAATGAAGGCCAGCGTAGTGCGGCCGAAGTGCTCTATGGCAAATAAGAGAGGAAATGACAATGGCTGTTAAAGGCTTAACTGCGCTAACGCTGGCTGACTGGGGTAAGCGCGTCGATCCAAACGGGAAAGTCGATAAGATTATCGAGCTTCTCGGTCAAACTAACCCGATCCTTCAGGATATGCCTTTTGTCGAAGGGAACCTTCCTACCGGACACCGAACCACCATTCGTTCTGGTTTACCTTCAGCTACCTGGCGTTTGCTGAACTATGGCGTACAGCCAAGCAAATCAACCACAGTGCAGGTAACCGATTCCGTTGGCATGCTGGAAACCTATGCTGAAGTCGATAAGTCACTGGCTGATCTGAACGGCAATACCGCTGAATTCCGCCTGTCTGAAGACCGCGCATTTATTGAAGCGATGAATCAGCAGATGGCGCAGACGCTGTTTTATGGTGATTCCAGCGTTAACCCTCAGCAGTTTATGGGACTGTCCTCCCGCTATTCCAGCCTGTCTGCGGGTAATGCTCAGAACATCATTGATGCTGGTGGCACGGGTACAGATAACACCTCAATCTGGTTAGTGGTGTGGGGCGAAAACACCGTGCATGGCATCTTCCCGAAAGGGCAGAAGGCTGGCATCCAGATGGAAGATAAAGGCCAGGTGACACTGGAAGATGCTAATGGCGGCAAGTACGAAGGTTATCGCACCCATTACAAATGGGACAACGGACTTGCTCTGCGTGACTGGCGTTATGTTGTTCGCATTGCAAACATCGATGTCAGCAATCTTTCAGAACCTTCCTCTGCCGCAAATATTGCGAAGTTGATGGTTAAAGCACTGCATCGCATTCCAAACCGTGGCATGGGGCGCCCGGTGTTCTACATGAACCGCACTGTAGGCCAGGCTCTTGATTTGCAGTCTCTGGAGAAAACATCTCTGGCGATTAGCGTAAAAGAGACTGAAGGCGAGTGGTGGACGTCATTCCGTGGTGTACCAATCCGTGAAACTGATGCGCTTCTGGAAACAGAAGCCCGCGTGGTGTAACGCCTGTTATTAACCTGTGGGTCGTAACAGACCCACTAATGGAGAAAGAAGATGATCACCGACAAACTGTTGATGTTCTCCGAAGCACAGGCGGTAACTGATACCGCGGCTTCTACTGACGTAATCGATCTCGGTCCAATTGACGGAAAACGTCGTGATATCGGCGTGGGTTACCCGCTTGAGTTTTGGGTGCTGGTTAACACAGCCGCCACGGCAAGCGGTGATGCAACTGTAAACATCCAGTTGCAGACGAGTGAGAATAACAGCTCATGGACCACTATTTATGATAGTGGCGCACTGGCAAAGACCGCCCTGACAGCAGGTAAACGAGTTGTTTCTGCAAAGGTGCCTGCCGGTGTTCAGCGATATCTGCGTGTTAACTACTCCGTCGCAACTGGCCCACTAACGGCTGGCGAATTCACTGCTGGTATCAGTCTTGATGTTGATGCCAATACGCCGTATCCGATCCGCTCAAAAGTAACTGGTTAAGGTGATATCGATGTCAGGTGAGAAACCAAGATACCGCGTTCTGCGCCTCTCTCATATCCATAACACTCTGTGGCCGGAGGGGGCAGAAATCGAATACGAAGGTGAGCCTGGTAGCGCACTGGAACCTGTTAACGATGCAGCCAGACAGGCAAAAGCAAAAGTTGCAGGAAAGGTGTCAATGGCAGCAATCAGCACCAAAATCATCAACGATGTGTCAGATGATGGTGAACTGGATAAGCTCCGTGAAGAGTACGAATTGCTCTTTAACGAGAAGCCACACCATAACGCCAAAGCCGAAACGCTCCGCGAGAAGATCGCAGATAAGCGTAAAGAACTGGGCGTGTAAGCCTCGCGGATCAGACAAGGGGCTTCGGCCCCTTTATTGCAGGAGTGTATATGGAACTCGTAAACCTCAAAACCGGCACTGACAGCTACCAGGATGAGAGCGGAGAAACCAGAACTCGCGATGAATACCCGTGGGGGCTGTGCATCACGCTGAATAACGACACATTGAATAAGCTGAAGGCGCAACCTAAGGGCGTCGGAACAGAAGTGATGATAACTGCAAAGGCTGTTATTCGAGGCCTGTCTGCCAGAGAAACTGACGATGGCGTTAATCGCAGCGCCGATCTGCAGATCACTGATATGGCGATCGCTCCTGTTTCCGGGGATGTAGAAAAATCAGCGGCTGAAACTCTGTACGGTAACGGAGGTGAGTGATGGCCTCTGTAGTAGAGATCTGTAATCGTGCGCTGTCCAATATTGGCAACAGCCGCAGCATTAACAGCCTGACGGAAGCCAGCAAGGAAGCGGGGGAATGTTCGCTGCACTTTGAGGCCTGCCGTGATGCTGTGCTTTCTGATTTTGACTGGAACTTTGCTACCAAACGCGTGGCGCTTGCAGATACGAGCAATCCACCGCCTGACTGGGAATATGCGTACCAGTACCCGTCAGATTGTCTGCGCATTACTGAAATTATGCTTCCTGGTGTACGCAATCCAACAGCATCAATGCGCGTTCAGTACGAAGTTGGTGCAGACACCAACGGAACAGGAAAGTTGATCTACACAGATCAGCCTCAGGCATGGCTCAAGTATGTCTCTCGCGTTACAGATGTGAACATGTTTGATGCCATTTTTATGGAGGCGTTGGCTTGGCGTCTTGCGGCAGCTATTAACATGGCGCTGACTGGGAATGCAGACCTCGGTACGTTTGCCCTCAATATGTACAATCGCGTGATTCTTAGTGCTGGCTCGCATAGCCAGAATGAATCACAGGAACCACAGCCACCGGTTGACGAGTTTACCATTGCGAGGTTGTCCTGATGGCTATCAGTTGGATCCAGCCAAGCTTTGCTGGTGGTGAGATTGGACCGTCGTTGTACGGGCGTATCGACATGGCGAAGTACCAGGTGGCATTGCGCAAGTGCGATAACTTTATCGTGCGGCAGTATGGCGGCGTTGAGAATCGACCTGGTACGCGTTTTGTCGGTGCCGCCAAATACCCAAATCGGAAATGCCGCCTGATCCCGTTCCAGTTCTCGACGGTTCAGACTTATGCTCTGGAGTTCGGACACCAGTACATGCGCGTTATCAAAGATGGCGCGTTGGTGCTGAACAGCAGCAATGTTATTTATGAAATTGCCACGCCATATACTGAAGCCGATCTGTTCCGAATTAAATTCACGCAAAGCGCAGACGTGCTTACGCTGGTTCATCCGGCATACCCGCCAAAAGAGTTGCGTCGCTATGCGCATGACAACTGGCAACTGGTTGATGTGGTAACGAAGAACGGGCCATTTGAAGATATCAATATTGACGAGTCAGTGACGGTTTATGCCAGCGCCAGCACCGGGACAATTACGTTAACGGCAAGCGCCTCTATTTTTGGCGCGGAGCAGGTAGGCAAATTGTTCTATCTGGAACAGCCTGCAGTGGATTCTGTGCCGGTATGGGAAACCAGTAAGAGTACGTCGATTGGCGATATTCGCCGTGCAGACAGTAACTACTATCGCGCCGTTACAGCAGGCAAAACAGGTACTTTGCGCCCTTCGCATACAGAAGGCACATCATGGGATGGCTGGGGCGGATCCGGTGATGATGATACTGGCATTGAGTGGGAGTATCTGCACAGTGGTTTTGGCATTGCCCGTATCACTGCTGCAAATGGCACTACTGCAACTGCTGAGGTGATTTCCTATATTCCTTCGCAGGTCGTTGGCGAGGATAATGCCAGCTATAAATGGGCTAAATATGCCTGGAACAGTGTTAATGGTTATCCTGGCACTGTTGTTTATTATCAACAACGTCTTTACTTCGCCGCATCGACTGCGTTCCCTCAGACTATCTGGGCCAGCCGTACTGGGGATTATAAGGATTTTGGCAAAAGCAATCCTACGCAGGATGACGACAGAATTATCTACACCTATGCCGGGCGTCAGGTTAATGAGATCCGCCACCTGATTGATGTTGGTTCGCTGGTGGCGCTGACTTCCGGAGGTGAGTACGTCATCACCGGCGACCAGAACAAAGTGTTAACCCCATCATCATTTGCATTCAGCTCTCAGGGATCAAATGGCTCGAGCAATGTCCCACCAATTGCCGTGGCGAATATTGCTCTGTTCGTCCAGGAGAAAGGCAGTGTTGTCCGTGATCTGGCCTACTCATTCGATGTTGACGGCTATCAGGGGAACGACCTGACCATCCTTGCCAATCATCTTTTTCAGAAGCACAGCATTGTTGACTGGTGCTTCTCGATTGTCCCTTACTCCAGTGCCTTCTGCATTCGTGATGACGGTAAATTACTGGTGATGACCTATTTGCGTGATCAGCAGGTTTTTGCATGGGCACCACAATCCAGTACCGGAAAATATGAAAGCACATGCAGTATCAGCGAAGGTAATGAAGATGCGGTGTATTTCGTCGTTAACCGAACCGTTAACGGGCAAACAGTGAGATACATCGAGCGGCTGTCCAGCCGTTTATTTACCAGCGATGAAGATGCTTTCTTTGTTGATTCTGGCCTTAGCTATGATGGAAGAAATACGTCTGACAGAACGATGACCATCACTGGTGGTTCTGGTGAATGGGATTACCGTGCGGAATATACAATCAGTGTTTCTGGTGGTGCGTACTTCACCAGTAGTGATGTCGGCGCGCAACTACAGTTCCCTTATACCGGAACTGATCCTGATACTGGCGATGAAGTGTCAAAAGAATTACGTTGCGACATTATTTCTGTAACCAGCAATACCGCTGTAGTGGTTCGTCCTAACAGGAACGTCCCACCATCCCTCAGGAATGTGGCTACCACAAACTGGCAGATGGCGCGCCGGACATTTGGAGGTCTGTCTCATCTTGAAGGCCAGACCGTAAACATTCTCTCTGATGCGAACGTGGAACCACAGAAAGTGGTTTCCGGAGGTGCCGTCACGCTGGAATCTCCGGGTGCTGTAGTGCACATCGGCCTGCCAATAACTGCTGAATTCGAAACACTGGATATCAACATTAACGGACAGGAAACGCTGCTGGACAAAAAACAGGTGATCCCGTCCGTTACTCTGGTTGTGAATGCCAGTCGCGGCATCTGGGCGACTACGCCCGGCGGTAAATGGTACGAATATCCACAGCGTGAATTCGAGTTCTACGATGATCCTGTTGATGATGCTACCGGAAAAGTAGAAGTGAAACTGGACAGTAACTGGGGCAAAAACGGACGTGTAAAAATCCGTCAGCTTGACCCGTTGCCGCTGTCTGTTCTTGCCGTTATTCCTCGCCTTACTGTTGGGGGATTCTGATGATCGATGTTCAAATTATTCCCGCAACCGAAGAGCATCTTCAGATGATTTTGCCGGATGTTCGTCAGGCTGATATTGACGAACTGTATGCGGTATCACTGATGACTACCGAAGATGCGCTGCGTGTTGGTCTGCGTACTGCGACTATGGCCTGGTCAGGATTTGCGAACGGAGAACTGGTAACCATGTTTGGCGTATCTCCGGCGTCAATGATCGGTGGCAATGGTACGCCCTGGCTGGTCGGAACCAGCCGTATCGAAAAATATCAGAAGACATTTCTTCGCCACTGCCGCCCTGTATTGCAGCAGATGCTGGCAGTTTATCCGCGCCTGGAAAACTATGTCGACGAGCGAAACCATGTTGCCAAAGCATGGCTGCACTGGCTTGGATTCAGGCTTGAAGAAGCCGCGCCTTATGGTGCTCTTGGTCTTAATTTCCACAGATTTCACATGGAGAGAAAATAATGTGCGATCCGGTTATTGCTGGTGGCGCAATGCTCGCCATGAGTGGCATTCAGGCATACACCCAGTACCAACAGGGAAAGTATGCCTCGAAGGTTGCAGAAGCGAACGCAGATATAGCCACAGCTCAGGCAAATGATGCAATAAACAGAGGTAACGCTGAAGCTGAGCAACGGCGCAGAGAGACCCGACAGCGGCTTGGTACACAGGCGGCGACAATGGGGGCTACCGGCGCTGATTTATCTACAGGTAACGCGCTGGATATATTTGGCGACACTGCCCAGTTTGGCGCTCTTGATTCGCTGACGACGGTGAATAACGCGCAACGCGAGGCTTACGGTTATCAGGTTCAGGCTGCCAACTATAAAGCAGAAGCCAGTTCAGCCCGTAAACAGGGGAATGTGGGAGCAGCAACAACATTGCTCACTGCGCCTCTGAAGGCATACGGTGCGTACCAGATGTTTGGTGGGACGTGGAGTCCGTTTACTCAAAGCACTCCTGCGCCAATCGGGGCAGCAGCAGGAACCAGATTACCCGGAGGATTATAATGCCAGTCGTACCAACAGTATCCGGACGTCAGGTTGAGAGTCGTGGAGTTCAGTCAGCAGGCTTGCAGACGTTTTCTCAGCAAGGTATTGGTGATGCTTTTGTTCGGGCAGGGACAGAGGCAATTGATGTTTTGGGGCAGGCAAAACAGCGTGCCAATATCGCTCTGGCTCAGGAGGCATCTCTTAACCTCAGTCAGATAAGCAGCGATCTGCTGAATAATCCTGAAACAGGATTGCTTAACCTGAAAGGGAAAAATGCTATTGGAAAAGGCCATGAGTATACGCAGCAGTTTGATGCTCAGGTCGAACAACTGGCTATGTCGCTGCCGGATGAACAGGCTCGTAATGCTTTCATGCAGCAGGCGCAGCAGCAGCGCATTCAGTTCACTACGCAGGCCGGGCGACACGAGATAGGGCAAATTAATGCCTACGAAGAAGGCCAGTTTCAGGCGACACTGCTGAACAATGGTAAAAATGCCGCAGCATTGTATGGCGACAACGCCGCATACGTATTGGCTAACAAGCAAACTTTCCAGCAAATTGAGGAGTACGGTGTTGCACATGGCTGGAGCAACGAGCAAATCCAGGCCAAGAAAATCGAGTTTAAAGAGAAGGTTGCTGATGCTGCATTGTCCCAGTGGTCGGCAAACAATGCGACCGCATTCATCCAAAGTAATGGCGAGTTAAGTGATACTGCTGCTGGAGCTCGCCGTGCTGTAGCAGATAGTGACTCTTCCGAGCGTGCCCGTGGCATACGCAACAATAACCCAGGAAATCTCGAATACAGCAAAACTAATCCGTGGGTAGGCCAGACCGGTGATGATGGTCGATTTGCTAAATTCGAAACACCTGAACACGGGATTCGTGCATTAGGGCGGAACCTGATGTCGTATCAGAGGCAGGGTATTGATACCGTCAGCGAGATAATTAATCGCTGGGCACCGCCTGCTGATAAAAATGACACTATGTCGTATATCAAAGCAGTGTGCGAACAACTTGGCGTTTCTGCTGATGAGCCTCTCGATGCATCTAATCCTGATACCCTGAAGGCGCTTTGTGCAGCCATTATCCATCATGAGAACGGTAGCCAGCCATACAGTGATCAGCAGTTAACTGCTGGTGTCAGTGCAGCACTTGGTTTATCAACAATTCCAACCAACACCAAACGCTATACCGGTAATGCAGCATTCGATGCGGCATCTCCTGAGGCGCAGGCAAGTTTTATGCGACAGGCGGATCAACTGCGTCGGCAGCAGCAGGCTGAATATAAAACGATGATTGACAGCCAGGTTCGCGATGCGACAGCTGCGTATATGCGTGGCGTTGAATTTCCTAACCCACCTGGTGAGGCTGATTTTATTGCAGCTTATGGAGTAAGAGAAGGAAACCTGCGATATACCGAGTTCAGAAATACGCAAATCGCCGGACAGTATATAGGCTCTTTCCGCAACATGCCGACAAGCAGCATTACAGCATATGTTGAGCAATTACGCCCGGATACTGGTGAGACAGGGGAGGGTTATGCGGCACGAGCCGCTCTTTATGACAACGTTGTGTCGGCTGCAAGTCAGGTGATAAAGCAGCGACAGGCTGATCCTGTACAGTTCTCTCTTGCCGCCGGACAGGCAAAGCCTATCGACATGAGCAATAAGGATAACTTTGGACAGAGCGTTGCCTTGCGTGCTGCTCAGGTCAGTGACCTTGCTAAGTCATATGGCACTCCACTGACGTTCTTTTCCAAAGACGAGGCCAATCAGATCGGTGTTTTCTTTCGTGATGCGCCCGTTTCCCAACAGGCAGCATATCTCGATACCATCAGGCAGAACACTGGTGGTGGGCAGGTGTATATGTCAGCACTACAGCAGATCAGTGCCAACGCTCCATCTGCTGCCGTTGCCGGGATACTGATGGATAAGCCAGGTGGTATTTTGGCAGAAAAAAACTGGTTTAATCCGGATGTTTCCGTGTCTCCAGAAACCGCTGCGCAGACAATTCTTGCTGGCGCGGCGGCTCGTAAAGGTACTGATGACGCGAAAGGTATTCCGATGCCTAAAGATGCTGATCTTCGCCTTGAGTTTTCTGACATGGTGAAGGATGCATTTGCTGGTGATGCTCATGGGGCATCAATGGCATACGAGATCGCAAAGGACTATTACGCTGGTGTGATGGCGAAAAAAGGCGTGGTATCAGGCGAAATTGACAATGATATCTGGAAACAGGCTGTTAACGTAGCTACAGGTGGCGTGCATGACTATAACGGAATGGGGAATGTTCTTTTGCCGTGGGGAATGTCTGCAGAGCAATTCGATAAGCAGGTTAATCAGGCTTGGAATGAACAAGTTGTTGGCACAGGGATAAAAACACCGCCTGGTCAGTATGGTTTGCAAAGTTACGGCGATAGTCAGTACCTGGTGAAACTTGGTACTGGTTATCTGCTAAAAGATGATGGTTCTCCCGTTGTTCTTGATCTGACACAGAAGCGTCAGAGATTCTCCGGAGATATTCCGCAATGAGTTACTTTGGCCTTAATCCAGTAAACCAGAATCAGCAGCTTGACGAAGCAGCATCAAATCCAGTTGGCTTTAACAGCGATGTTGGTTTTTTCGACAATGCTGTAGGAGCGGCATTGTCTGGTTTGTACTCCGGGCTGGTGGCAAAGCCAGATCAGTTGCTCTGGGCAGGGATGGATAAAATCGTATCCCCGATTGCTCAGTTTGTTAACGAAAACACCTCGCTCAATGACACTTCAGTTTCATACATTGCCGAGCAGAGAAAACTAGCAGAGCAGCAGGTTAAGCGGCTGACGCCTGATGCCGCGACAACCGGAACCGCCGGGCAGGTTCTTTATGGGTTGTTCGATATGGGCGGGCAGGCTGTTATCGGTACAACGCTCGGTGGTCCGGTCGGAGGTGCTGCGGCGGTAACTTCGCTACAGGGTTTTTCTGAGTTTGAACGGCTGACAGCACAGGGTGTTGATTTCAGGACGGCGCAGGAAGCGGGATTAGTGCAGGGTATTACTGCTGGTGCCGGAACACTGATCCCTATGAGCCTCGGGTTACGTGCTGGTGGTGCGCTGGCGGAAGGTGTGGCGGCTCAGCTTGCGCGGACGGGTGAAAGTTCAGTGCGACGCGCCGCAGCAACAGCAGTACGTGCAACGCCAGATATTGCCTATGCCGCAGGTACAAATATTGCGTTCGGTATGGCACAGCGTGGGCTTACTGCAAAAACGCTTCGTGATGGTGGCTATAGCGAAATGGCTAACCAGTATGATGTGTTGGATCGACAGGCAATTGCTATTGATGCTGTTCTTGGGGTGGCGTTTGGTGGTGTCGGCAGATTTATTAACTCTCGCGGTGAGGCTACAAGCACCCCCAATTTTTCACCAGTTGATGTCGATGCTGCACTGGCGGCGAATGCCGCTCATCATGCTGAAATTGATATTGCTCCCGGCGTGCCGATCAACGTGCTTTCGCGTAATTCTCACATTCAGGCTCTGCGAAAAGCCATGTCTGATGTTAGCCAGGGGAGACCTGTAGACGTAGCCAGCATTGTTGAGTCTGCATCTTTCAGTGAAATTCCTGGGCGCAAGAATCTGCTGTCTCAGGCAGTTAATGAGGCTCTGTCATCTGTAGATGATGGAGTAACGGCGCGCGCTATCGAAAATCGGTTGCTTGAAGAACAGGCTGCGCAGCTTTTGCCTCGTGGCGATAGACAGGTTTACCAGTCTGAAATCGCTAATAGCCAACGAATTATTGAAAATCTCACTGAACAGCGCGCACAAATTCTTGCAGAAGAGCCAACCGGTAGCGGTAAAGCTTTGTCTCGTGCTCGATCAGATAAACAGGCCAGACTTCGGGATATTGACCAACGAATCCGGCAGGCACAAGAACGCCTGGAATTTTCCCGTAACGCGTTGGCACCGCATGAGCCTGGCGGTCAGTTTTTTGAAGCTCGAGCAGAACTGGCTCGGAGACAGCAGGCAGAAAGTGAACTTAATGCTCAGGCTGTTTCATTCTATAAAACAGCAGAGGTCAGGACGCCAGACGAAGTAGCTCCTTTTGAGCCCGGTAAGATATTGCAACAGACAGAACAAAAAATGATGGCAGATCCGGCAGGAGATATTGATCTGCGTATAGCTGAAGACTCGCTGCTTGAATATCCGGACATGATAATCACCGTGCTGGATGATGATGGTAATCCACAATCGCGCAGCGCGCGTGAAGTACTGGATGAAGCGAACAGGGAAAGTGAGCAGGCAATACAGGATTCCAGCCTGTTTGATGTCGCTGTGGCGTGTTTCTTGAGAGGTTAAATTAAATGAGACAGGAATGTATACAAGCGGTCCAGCAGGCGGCGCAGCGCACGTTAACGGCGCGAGAAATACAGAACATTGAAGACCGCATTTATCGAAATATGCGCTCCATTGCTCGTGATGACCCGATGTCGTGGAGACAACTTTCCGAATCAGAGCGGCTATATCGAGCAGCACAATTGGCATCTGAAGAATTACAGCGAGAAGCGGCATTAAAGAAACGTCGTGTGGCTCTCACTATAGCCGCGCGTCAGAGATTGGATAAATTTATCAATAGCTATCAAGGGGCTGATGGGAAACTTGGAGCTCTTAACCGTACTATAGCTTTTAATGCAGACGGTAAATCTAATTTCCTCTCTGTTGAATCCAGAACAAAAGCCACCCGTGATTATGCATTGAGTCAATTGCAGGAGGCATTCGAAGCAGTTGATCCTCGCTTTTTTGGTCTGTTTGAAGATGAAGCGGGCGTACGTGACCTGGTATATGAAATGCGGGGGCAAAATACTGGCAATGCTAAAGCAAGAAAAGGTGCTAAGGCGTGGAGAGAAGTTACAGAGCTGCTGCGCCGCCGGTTTAATGATGCTGGTGGGGACATTGGCTATCTCGAAAACTGGGGGATCCCTCAACATCATTCTATGGAAAAGGTTGGGGCGGTATCAAAGGATAAGTGGGTTGGCGATGTTATAGGTAAGCTGGATCGCAAATATTATACCCGAGCCGATGGACAACTGATGAACGATGCCGAGTTGTCTGCATTTCTTGGAGAGGCTTATAACACGATCGCTACTGGTGGGCTGAATAAGCTTACTGATACCGGAATGCGAATTTCCGGCGCACGTGCTAACCGTGGTAATGCATCACGACAGATACATTTCAAAGATGCAGATTCCTATCTCCAATATCAACAACTTTATGGTGATCGCTCTCTATGGGAAATCATGGTCGGTCACTTGGAAGGTATCAGTAAAGATATTGCTCTGGTGGAAACATATGGTCCAAACCCCGATCATGTTTTCCGCTCCCTTCTTGATCAGGTTAAGGCAGAAACGGCAACAGCTAACCCGAGTAAAACCGGTAGCGTCGAGCGTCTGGCGAACAAAACAGAGAACTTGTACAACTTTATTTCCGGAAAAACACAGCCTGTAGCGAATCCGCACATCGCGCGATGGTCTGACAATATCCGCAACTGGCTGGTTGCCAGCAGACTCGGATCCGCGTTGCTGTCATCGTTCTCTGATCTTGGAACCATGTATCTGTCTGCGAAGGTTACCAACCTTCCAATGAACCAGTTATTTCGCAACCAGCTTGAAGCTATGGACCCAACGAACCGTACTGAGCTTGCGCGGGCGCGCCGCGCTGGCCTGGCGATGGAATCTCTACTTGGCAGCGTTAACCGCTGGGCGATGGATAATATGGGGCCGTCTGTGTCTCGTTGGGCGGCAACGGCGGTAATGCGTGCCAGTGGGCTTACAGCATGGTCAGATGCGCACAAGCGCGCCTATGGCGTAACCATGATGGGAAGCCTGGGAGAAGTAGTGTCACGGACACCAGACCTTCGTAGCCTCGATGACTCTGATTTTCGTATCCTGAAAAGTAAAGGGATTACTGACACAGACTGGAGCGTATGGAAGCTGGCGCAACAGGAGGACTGGGGGAACGGTAATAATACGATGCTGACACCGGAAAGCATTATGCGTATCCCTGATTCAGCAGTTAAACATCTTGGTGAGCCTGAACGCGTGAAATTTGAGGCAATGCGTAAACTGCTCGGTGCCGTAACTGAAGAAGTTGATATGGCTGTTATTACACCGGGCGCACGTGAGCAGATGTTCGTAGGGTCTGGTCTTCAGCGTGGAACATGGAAAGGTGAATTAACGAGAAGTGTTTTCCTGTTTAAATCGTTCCCTATCTCGGTTGTTATGCGTCACTGGTCACGCGCTATGGGTATGCCGTCTGCTGGTGGGCGTGCAGCATATATAGCAACGTTTTTAGCAAGCACAACCATGCTTGGTGCTCTTTCCATGCAGATTACTGATCTTATTAATGGGAGAAATCCAAAGGAAATGACCGGTGACCACATGGTTAAATTCTGGATAAATGCATTTTTAAAAGGTGGCGGGGCTGGGTTGTACGGTGATTTTCTTTTCTCTGACCACACTAGGTACGGGAGCGGCGCGCTGGCGTCGATGCTTGGCCCGGTAGCTGGTCTGGTTGATGACGTAGTGAAGATAGCTCAGGGCATACCGCTAAATGCTGTGGAAGGGAAGAGTGAGCAGACTGGTGGTGATCTGGTTAAGCTGGGGAAGGGGCTGATGCCAGGTGCGAATCTCTGGTACTTGAAGGCGGCTCTCGATCATATGATCTTTAACCAGATGCAGGAGTATTTTTCACCAGGCTATTTGCGTAAAATGGAGCAACGTTCGAAGAAAGAGTTTAACCAGACATACTGGTGGCGACCTCAGGATGTCACTCCGCAATAAGGAACAACAATGAAGGAATTATTGCTGTTATCGGTATTTTTGATATCCGCTTGCTCGACATCCTATGATGTTTATGACGGTGTTGATAAGGCATATTGCGACAAAGTTAAAATGGATTTTTCTCTTGCCAAGACGGCGAAGGATAGTTGTATTGATCACTACGTCAAGACTTATACCAAGCCAGCATCATCGGCATCTGATATTGCTGAAGGTGCTGTGTTTGAGTGTAACAAGGTGATATCCATCGCAGCGAGTTCTTCATACGATGCTGCTGTATGTGCAATGGCTGAAAGAAACGGCATGTCAGTGCAAAAAGTTAATAGCATGATAAACAGTAATGACGAAGCCAAAATAAGAACTGATATCAGCTCGGTGAAAAAAGATGCCATGAACAGAGTTGTAAAATATCAGTCATCTTTATAAGTCGTGACATGTCACAGGCCGCAAAAGCGGCCTTGTTTTAACGAATGCCACCGCCCGTCAGAAGAACCCTGCTTTGTCGTTGATGTACTCCGCGTGCGTCTGGATATCACGCAGGCATTTGTTCACACCGACGATGTAGCAGAACATGGTGGTCAACTCCGCCGCCGCGCCCGATACGTCGTGCCCGTCGTCCTGTAACTGGTTCAGCAGATTCATCAGCAGTGAGTTCTCCGTCAGGCCGAGAACACCAGACGGCGAGTGAATCAGGCTGCGGTAGCCGGGCTTCAGTGGGGCGCTGTAGGTTTTGTTCTCTATCTTCATTGCCTGCATCACTGCTGATGCTGTGGCGTTGGCTACTTGGTCGGCAACCATCTTTATGCGTTCTTCCTGCGGGAGCGAGTTTTTAATGTAACTTCCGGTGCGGCGGATCTGAGGAAGAACCTCACCTGTAACCCATTTACGAAAGCGGTATGGGATAGTGCCTGGTGTCACCGCATCGCGGCAGCGGAGGATCAGTGTGTAGAGGCCTGACTCGTTGATAATATTGGTTTCGCCTTGACGGCCTAAGTTAAATTTAGCCCTTTCATCATCATCAAGAGATTTTATTGACATAGTGGGGTTTGTCAGTTGAAGAGCTTTAATAACGTCTTTGGCAACAAACCAAGGATTTCCATCAATAACAATGGCTCGAATGGTTGCTTCTGATTCAAAATGAAAAACAGATGGGGTTACGTTAGCAGTCATAGTGATCACCTTTGTAGTTAGGTTAATCACCACTACCGACGCCAATCGGTTGGTGGTGAACTGTGCAGGGTTGGCGTAACCGGCTACAAAGGACCCGGCGCACCTTTCGGTGCCCCCACACAGCCCACCATAGAATAGGTGCGCTTTACACATAAAAAAACCGCTTATGCGGCATATGTGCCTCTGTAGTAATCCGGGACGCCAATCCCGGCACTGGATTTTGCCAGTGCCCGATTACTATGGCACAAGAGGAGTGCGATGTAAATTTACCGCAAGGGTAATAATAGACACAGGTGGATATTAAAATCAACCATATTTGGTTAAGGTGTATAAAAGAGCCACCAGCGAGAAATTGTACCGCGATGTAAAATAACGAGCATCTGCTGGCTTACAACCAGCGATGTTTCAAATTTGTCACTACTATCAACGTGCCATTCCACGGCGCAGAACTTTATGTTGTCAATCACAACGGAGAACCGTACACCCCAATGAAACCTATCGTTGAGGGAATGGGTATGGATTGGGCTGCTCAATTTGTTAAATTAAAACAGAGATTTGTCAAAGGTATTTCGGAAATCGAAATACCTTCTGCTGGCGGTAAACAGTTAATGATATGCCTTGCCTTTCGTAAGTTTGCGGCTTGGCTTTCAAGCATTCAGCCAAACAAAGTCCGTCCTGAAATCCGCGACAAGGTAATCCAGTATCAGGAAGAGTGTGACGATGTGCTCTACGAGTACTGGACTAAAGGCCATGTGGTTAACCCACGCAAAGCTAAAAAGGCGTTGCCGGGTAAAATAACCACTGAACAGCAGGAGGTTTACACTTAACACTTGATTACATTAACACAAAATATTACCTTAAAGGTAATATCTTGCTTTCAGGTGATCAAGCGTTAAACGCAATCAACCAAATACGGTTGATTTTAATGTTTCTTCGCGCTTATCATTACCTTTACGGTAAATTTACATCGCACTCCTCTTGTGCCATAGTAATCGGGCACTGGCAAAATCCAGTGCCGGGATTGGCGTCCCGGATTACTACAGAGGCACATATGCCGCATAAGCGGTTTTTTTATGTGTAAAGCGCACCTATTCTATGGTGGGCTGTGTGGGGGCACCGAAAGGTGCGCCGGGTCCTTTGTAGCCGGTAAGACCAACTCTGCACAGTTCACCACCATCTGATTGGTCTCAGCGGTGGTGATTAACCTAACTACAAAGGTGATCGCCATGAATACCAAACCTTCCATCTTTTCCTTTGAGTCATCCTGCCAGATCCGTATGTTCATGATTGACGGAGAACCTTGGTTTGTCACCAAAGATGTGTGCAATGCTTTGAATATTGATGTTACACAAGCGAGAAAACTTGATAAAAAAGGCTGGAACAAAAAGGGGCTGTATTCAATACAGACCCCTGGTGGAATACAAGAACTATCCATAGTTTCAGAATCAGGTCTCTACATCCTTATTCTGCGTTGCAAAGAGGCAATGACTGAGGGAACGAGAGCATTCAGATTTCTTGAATGGGTTACAGGTGAGGTTCTTCCTCAGATCCGCCGCACCGGAAGTTACATTAAAAACTCGCTCCCGCAGGAAGAACGCATAAAGATGGTTGCCGACCAAGTAGCCAACGCCACAGCATCAGCAGTGATGCAGGCAATGAAGATAGAGAACAAAACCTACAGCGCCCCACTGAAGCCCGGCTACCGCAGCCTGATTCACTCGCCGTCTGGTGTTCTCGGCCTGACGGAGAACTCACTGCTGATGAATCTGCTGAACCAGTTACAGGACGACGGGCACGACGTATCGGGCGCGGCGGCGGAGCTGACCACCATGTTCTGTTACATCGTCGGTGTGAGCAAGTGCCTGCGTGATATCCAGACCCACGCGGAGTACATCAACGACAAGGCAGGGTTCTTCTGACGGCGGCGGCACAGGGATGTGCCTTTAAATAATCCTGTACGATTGCAGACCGGGGGGTGAATAGAGTACTATTACCTTACGGGTGATCCATAGCGATTAGGCACCGATACAGGAGGAGCCCACATGAGAAAATTTGACGAGTACGAAGGCGTTTAACATTCGGATAGTTTAATGACGGGGCCATCAGGCCCCGTTTTCATGTCTGGAGACAGTTTGTGTTAAGTGAAGAAATGCAATTTGCCATGGCTGTGGCTCAAATCGTAAGTGCAGTCGCGGTTTCGCTTGGCTTGTTCATAGCTATCGCTACTATTATTTATAATGTAAATACAGCGAGAAAAGTACACACTTCAGTATTCCTTGGTGAAAGCAGGTTTGATGTAGATTATAAGAAAGGCCTATCTACTATGCGCCGCATTCACGAGTCGAACAAATCATTCCGCTCTTATATGTATCCAAGCAATGGGCAGGCTGATCTTACGGATGAAGAAAAGATAGAGAAGAGAGAAATAATTTACTGTCTAGGTTTCTACGAACGCATGGCTGTGAGCGTGAAGCGGAAAACTTATGATGAGACCATGATTAAGGAAGTATTTTACAGCTCCGTTGTAAATAACTATCAGATTGCGCTACCTCTTATACAAGCTATTAGAGAAAAAGAAAACATAAACACATATTTTAAAGAATATGAATGGTTGGCCACACGATGGAAGGATTGTCCATTGAAGGATAAATCCCCGTGGTACAAGTTTTGGTAAGCCCGCAGCGCGGGCTTTTTTGTGGATGAAACAAAAGTCAGTGCTACACTCATTGACGCCACATTGAGATGGCTTATAGATGGAAATCTCACAATGAAAAAAGCATTTGCTGCACTGTTCGTTTTGTTGTCTCTGGTGGCTTCAACTCAGGCCTCTGCTGGTCGTTGTCAGCACGACAGCGACACTGCTGCTGACGGCTCCCGCTGCGGCGGGCGTTCTGCGGATTCCCGCCCGGGTGGCGGTGGCATTCGTTAAAAACAAGGCCGCGAAAGCGGCCTGTGACATGTCACGATAGTTCCGTTTTGCACATCCCTGTGCCGCCGTTCTGTCAGAAGAACCCTGCCTTGTCGTTGATGTACTCCGCGTGGGTCTGGATATCACGCAGGCACTTGCTCACACCGACGATGTAACAGAACATGGTGGTCAGCTCCGCCGCCGCGCCCGATACGTCGTGCCCGTCGTCCTGTAACTGGTTCAGCAGATTCATCAGCAGTGAGTTCTCCGTCAGGCCGAGAACACCAGACGGCGAGTGAATCAGGCTGCGGTAGCCGGGCTTCAGTGGGGCGCTGTAGGTTTTGTTCTCTATCTTCATTGCCTGCATCACTGCTGATGCTGTGGCGTTGGCTACTTGGTCGGCAACCATCTTTATGCGTTCTTCCTGCGGGAGCGAGTTTTTAATGTAACTTCCGGTGCGGCGGATCTGAGGAAGAACCTCACCTGTAACCCATTTACGAAAGCGGTAGGGGATAGTTCCTGGTGTCACAGCATCGCGGCAGCGGAGGATCAGTGTGTAGAGGCCTGACTCGGAGATGATGATCGATTCTTGCTCACCGCCAGGGGTGTCGGTTGAAGCGACGCCCTTCTCATCATCATCAAGTTTTCGAACAGCATCTCGATGGTTTGCTATGCCTATAGCCCGACAAACATCTGAAGCGATAAACCATGGCTCACCATTAATGACGATTACTCGTATATCGCCTTGGGATTCGAAAGAAAAAATGGACGTGCTTTTTGTAGCTGTCATAGTGGTTACCTTTTAGTCTGGTTAATCACCACTACCGACGCCAATCGGTTGGTGGTGAACTGTGCAGGGTTGGCGTAACCGGCTAAAAGGACCCGGCGCACCTTTCGGTGCCCCCACACAGCCCACCATAATACGAATGTGGCCGTGCTATACGCATAAAAAAACCGCTTGCGCGGTGAATGCGCCTTTTAGTAATCCGGGACGCCAATCCCGGCACTGGATTTTGCCAGTGCCTGATTACTATGGCACAAGAGGAGTGCGATGTAAATTTACCGCAAAGGTAAATATAAGCACTCCGCTTGGTAATTGCAAACCTTATCTGGTTTGCTTTCGTAATTGTTCGGCACAATAGTCGAGATGTGTTTGCAGATCCTGCATAGACATCTGTGAGCTGGTGACGTAGTTAATCAGTGCAGTCAGTTCGGCAAGTGGGCCATCGACATTAAATCCATCCTTATCGAGATCCCGGAGTAATTTCATCAAGTGCGATCCCTCCACCAGTGACCTGACGCCTCCCGGCGTGTGAATCCTTTCGGTAAATCCGTCTTCCAGTGGATAGTGATACTGCTGCATCTTAATCTTCTCCATGCAATAACTGTATATTTATACAGTAGCAAATAATTTGTTTGCTATCCAGCACGTTTTGCAAATTACCTGAAAGGTAATATCTATTCATATTCACAGTCTTTCTATCCATATGTGGTTTTTCAGGTAATAGAATAACCAGATATGCGGCGCAACGGGTGCTGCGACTATCTGGAGATTTAACATGACGGTCTCAACCGAAGTTGACCACAACGAATACACAGGTAACGGCGTTACGACATCATTTCCGTACACCTTCCGTATTTTCAAAAAATCCGACCTGGTTGTTCAGGTGTCTGACCTGAACGGGAACGTAACAGAATTGGTTCTGGATACCGGTTATACGGTAACTGGGGCGGGCACTTATAGTGGCGGTTCTGTTGTTCTTCCGTCGCCGCTTGCTGCTGGATGGCGAATTACGATAGATCGTGTGCTTGATGTAGTGCAGGAGACAGACCTTCGCAATCAGGGAAAGTTTTTCCCCGAAGTGCATGAAGATGCCTTTGACTACCTGACGATGCTGATCCAGCAATGTTTTGGGTGGTTCAGACGTGCATTGATGAAACCATCTTTGCTTGCAAAATATTACGATGCAAAGCAAAACAGAATTTCTAACCTTGCAGATCCATCACTTGAGCAGGACGCTGTAAATAATCGCTCAATGCGTAATTATGTCGATGCTGCAATCGCCGGAGTTGTTGGTGGTTTTGGTTGGTTTATTCAGTATGGTTCAGGCGCGGTATATAGAACGTTTCAGGATAAGATGCGGGATACTGTCAGTGTTCTTGACTTTGGCGCTAAAGGTGATGGAGTCACAAATGATACAGATGCTTTCATTGCCGCGGCATCTGCTTCGCCACAAGGTGTTTATGTTCCTGATGGCACGTATTTATTGCCGGAAGATATTAATGGAAGATTTTATGGCCCAGGAAAAATAATTAAAGAGACAGGAGCGGAACGAATTCCGTTTACCAATGTAGCTCAGTCTCATAGCAACCTTATTTTAGGTTATGATGCCGCAAAAAATTACACTGACTCTGGTAAAGGTAATCAATTGGTTTTGCTTGGACCAAGTTCTGGTCGCAACATAACTAGCGGCACTAACACAATCGTGGTTGGTGTGGGTGGTTTGTCAGGAGATACTCTAGAAGATGATCTTACAGATAAGTCGCCATTTTCTGGAACAGAGATTATCAGTATAGGTATTAATGCTTTGAAGAAAGCCACCACTGGAAATAACATGATTGGTATTGGCAGGGATGCGCTAAACGAGTGTAAGGATGGTAGGTTCAATGTTGCAGTTGGTATGTCAGCTTTGCAGCAACTCCATTCTGGAGAAGCTAATGTTGCAATAGGACGCTCTGCAGGAATGCGTACTGGCATCTACACAGACCCTCAAGGTGTACGTCTTGGGTATAATAAATGTAATGGAAATACCCTTATTGGTAATGCAGCTGGTAGGGAGTTAAAGCAAGGTGATCATAACACAGCTATAGGTAATGGAGCATTGCGAGGAGTATCATCAACAGAGAACCCATACACTGGGACTCTCACAGGTAATTTTAATACAGCAATTGGTGTTGATGCTCTCAATTCCCTATCCTCAGGTGACCTGAATGTTATGATAGGAGCAAGAGCAGGAAGAAAATTACCAACTGGAAATGGTAATATTTTTATAGGTCCAGATGCTGGTGCCGGAATATCAGAAGATACCTCCAATAAATTCATTGTAAATAATCACAAAGGATTGCCTTTTTTAGAAGGTGTTATGGGAGGCGCACAAGCGGAAGATAACTATTTGCGTATAGATGGTAGTGTTGCCCCCCAGATAGATAATCAAAGAACTTGTGGTCAATCTAGTCGTAGATGGCAAACTGTCTTTGCAACTAATGGTGTAATACAAACATCTGACGGTAGATGTAAAGATGTGTATGAGATATCTACGGCAGAGTATAGTGCAGGGCTAGAATTAGCCATTAGCATGATAAAGTTTAAATGGACAGATGCAGAATCTGATAAGTATCACTTCGGATGTATGGCTCAAGAAGTAATGCTGATTATGGAGAAATATAATCTTAACCCTACAGACTATTCTCTGGTTACTTATGATAAAGAATCGGATATGTATGGTGTAAATTACGCTGACTTATCTTGTTTCTGTATTGCCGCTATGTCTAAACATTTATTACGAAGTGCGTAAGTACATATTTTATTGTTATTCCTAAACCACCTCCTTGTGAGGTGGTATGTTATAGCTATCTTTTACTGATTAAATCAGTGAATTAATAACTTAAATATTGTAATTATGCCTAAATTACTCGTTAATAATTTCTCTACCGTGTTTTAATCAGTGACACTTTTTCGGCAGTAATGAGTTTAACATTAGTATTACAATGAATTACCTGTTTAACCACATGTGGTTTATTGTGTATGATGAACCCCTTAAATTAGGGGGGCATATGCACATTAAACGGTGGTTTTTATGTCAGTTCAGATAACCAGTGAGTCTTTAAATCAGTGGCTTAGCATGAGTTCTCTGGTGGCGGTTATAGCAGGAGCACCTCCTGAGGTTGCTTTGGGGTCTTTGGCTGGAGCGGTTATTTTTGTTACCTCTGCAGTAGAGTATCCCATTCGTCGTCGCGTACTCTTGTCGATGCTTAGCTTTCTCTGCGGACTTCTTTTCTACAAACCAGCAGCATCAATTCTTATCGGCATAGCCAGCCTGATCCCTACAATTACGCAGGACTCGTTTGAGAAAGGGATTGTTTTCTCTGCTGGTGCATTCGTGTCAGCAATCGTCGCAGTTCGAATTGGAATCTGGCTCTATCACCGTTCCGATAATCCACGCGAGTTAATTCCGGGGAGAAAAGGCGATGGTAACGCATGAGTTTTTTTTGCTTATTACCAATGCAGTTATTTGTACTGGCATAGCAATTCGCGTTGTCACATTCCGACGTAACGGATCTCAACATCGAAGATGGGGTGGTTGGCTTGCTTATTTCCTGATTGTTGCATCGGCCAGTATTCCGGTTCGTGTCGCCTATGCAATCTGGTTCCGCACGCCAATGGCTGTGGATTTATCTGAGGTCATTATCAACGCTGTCATGCTTGCTGCGGTTATTAAAACGCACGGTAACGTTGTTCAAATTTTCAAAGTATCGAGGTCTAAACATGGAGATTAAACAATTCCAGCGAGCTGCTGGTATCAGCGATGTGCTGGCCGCACGCTGGTTCTCGCATATAACTTCTGCGATGAAAGAGTTTGGTATCAGAAAACCCGAAGATCAGGCAATGTTTATTGCTCAGGTCGGGCATGAGTCTGGAGGCTTCACCCGGTTGCAGGAAAATTTCAACTACAGCGTCAGCGGACTGGCGAGCTTTGTCAGGACTGGACGCCTCACCCAGGGACAGGCTAATGCACTGGGGCGCCGTGCTGGTGAACCACCATTGCCACTTGAGCGCCAGCGCGCGATCGCAAATCTGGTTTACAGCAAACGCATGGGTAACAATGCTCCCGGCGATGGCTGGAATTACCGTGGGCGCGGGCTTATCCAGATTACCGGTTTGAATAACTATCGTGACTGCGGAAACGGTCTGAAAGTTGACCTGCTGGAGAATCCTGAACTGCTGGCGCAGGACGAATACGCGGCTCGTAGCGCGGCGTGGTTCTTTGCCAGCAAAGGATGCATGAAGTATACCGGTGATATTGCACGTGTAACTCTGATTATCAATGGTGGCCGGAACGGCATCGACGACCGGCGCGCGCGGTACGTCACTGCCAGTAAGGTGCTGGCTATATGATCTGGGCATTCGTAAAAGCATATTGGAAACAACTGATTATCGTGGTGATGCTTGCTGCTCTGTTCATCGTCGGAGTGGTTGCCTGGAATATACACGGCAGTCGCCAGTACGATGCCGGGTATGCGCAGGCGGAAGAAGACCGCAAAGACGAAGAAGACAAAGTTCGTCAGTACTACGAACAGGAGAAAGTGACCAATGAACGTGAAGCGCAGCAGAGAATCGACCAGGCGCGCAATGATGCTCTTGATGCTGCCGCTCGCGCTGGCAGGTTGCAGCAACAACTCTTTGCCATCCGTGAGCAGCTCAGGCAGTATAACGCCATTGTCGGCGCTGGGACGTCAGCCGCAGACACCGGAGTTTTGCTTGCCGACGTGCTCAGCAAATCTCTCGAGAGAAACAGACAACTGGCAGAGTATGCTGACCGGGCAGCCGAAGCCGGAAGAGTCTGCGAAAAACAGTATGACACCCTGACAAGATAGCATGGCATTTTTCATGGTACTGATTTCCGGTGACGGTATATAAAACGGTACGGTGAAAATCATGTTGCAGGAAGTTGTTATCAGTCAATTGGTTATGGTATCCGTAAATAATTGAGTGGGAATAAACCCGAACACTAAATGCTGAGGTTTTCTATTCGTACGAGGCTTCAGCATATTTTGGTAACAAAACCCTCTGTTCATCCACTGGAGGGTTTTTTATGCAATTAAAAAGCCCATAATCCTCACGAATTACAGGCCTGGTAGTGGAAAGACGATTAATTAAACCAACTGTCTGATTTATTTTCTTCTGCTTTACCCACGCTTTTCATCAAATCACGACCACCTTCAGTCATATTCCTGTTAGCGTCAGCTTCAGATTGTACAACATCGGTTTGCGCTGCTTTGTGTTTCAGTTCCTGATCGATAAATTCGTTCTCACGCTTAACGCGCGCTTCTTCTTTTGCCAGCGCCAGTTTTTGCTTCTGAATCTCTAAGTTGCGTAGCTCATCTTCATAACTTTGATCGCGCTTTTTATCCGCAGTGAATTCGGCGTCCCGTTTATCCTGGCGAGCTTTTTTATCCGCTGCTGCTGCTGCCGCTCTTTTATTCGCTGCGGCCTGAGCGTTTGCGCGCCGTTGCTTCTCTTGCTGGATTTCCCTGTTGCGCTCCGCAACCCATTCGTCATGCTGCCTTTGTTCTTCATTTTTGCCTTGCTGTTCAGCTTCTGCGACCGCAGAGAGTTGATCCTGTAATGAAGAGGCGAAAGCCGGGCTACTAACAGCAGCTAATATGGCGGCGCAAAGAAAAACTTTCTTCATGAGTCCTCCTGATAGTTAGCTCTTTTCAGGACATTTTGTATTTGGCTGAATACGCGTTTCGTTATAAGTGGTGGTAATAACAACGGCTAAACCCGTTGTGAACTGGCATTCTTTACCCACCTGGGTGGAGGTGTACACTTTGGTGCCTTCCTTATAAGTTAAAGAGACACCTTCCACTAAGGTTTTATCATTCACCATAGTACCCGCTGCCGCGCCTACAGCTCCGCCACCAACTGCACCAGCCGTTGTTCCGGAGTTACTACCAGATCCAACGTTATGGCCGATAACGCCGCCTGCGACAGCGCCAATAAGTGCGCCAAAGGCTTGCGCATTCCGTTTATTTTGTGAGTTATCTACGGCAACTTTTGCGGGAAGAATGGAGATAATATTAACGGTTTTAGTTTCTTGCTTTGTATTCAGTTGATCGGTTTGATAGACATCGGCGGCATGGTCGTCAGCATTTGACTGGCATCCTGCCAGGGTGAATGACGCTAAAATTGCCACAGGCAGAAAACATTTTTTAAATTTCATCACTATTCCTTGTTGTACACATTACGAAAAATAAGACATTTAAGATCATCAAAAGAAGAAAGTAAATGTATTGCGGATAAAGGAATAGATTTAATTTATTAAAATTCACCAGGATAATAAATTAATAAAAAATATAATTGAAATATATATATTAATTTAATGTTTATTCCGTCCTTAGGCAAGATGATCGTCAGTCAGGGCAAAGAGGCGAGATTTAAGGTGAAAGAATGCTTGCCGCTTTGATAACAACAAAGAGCAACAGCATCTGACAACATTGAGCCGTCTTGTTCAGGAAGGATGACGAAGGTAACCGCTAACGTTGTACCGATGATTCGATAGAGAGTGTGGATTGTTGAGCTTCTTTTTTGCTCTGATGATGCTGCCAGGCACTGACGGACGAGTAGATAAAGCGGCCAAAGAAGAAGATAAAGCTAATGAGTAGTACGATACGGGTCATACGACTGTTAAATCGGTGTCGTTTTCGCATACTGGTTGCCTGACTCACAAAAGGTTCCTTGAAGTATGTCCCACTCAGGAGACGGTACTTACATTAAGGCACATCAGGAAAAAATGGTCAATTCTTCGTTATGTAAAAAAGCGTCAGTGGATACATATTTTAATGTTATGGAAATTAATTTAATTATTTACAGTGCTGATGTAATAATGATGAATTAACATAATAAACGTAATAATTCATTAATCAGGGTTATTTTGTTTGATATATATCAATTGGAACTTTCATATGACACTTAGAATCAATGTCCTCTATAGCGATGAGTAATCATCTTTCGAAGTCAGGTGGGATGCCTGTCTGAATACACCCCTTCAGGATGTGGGGGATTCTGCTGAGCATCTATGAAACTGAATGCAACTTATATAAAAATACGTGATAAATGGTGGGGGCTTCCGCTGATCCTGCCTTCTTTAATTTTACCTGTTTTCGCACAAATAAATACTTTCGCGCATATTTCCTCTGGTGAAGTATTTCTCTTTTATCTGCCCCTGGCTCTGATGATCAGCATGATGATGTTTTTTGGCTGGGCAGCATTACCGGGTATAGCATTAGGCATTTTTGTTCGTAAGTATGCGGAGCTTGGCCTTTACGAAACGCTTTCGTTAACGGCTAATTTTATTATCATTATTATTATTTGTTGGGGCGGTTACAGGGTCTTTACTCCCCGGCGTAACAACGTTTCACATGGCGATACCCGCTTAATTTCCCAGCGAATTTTTTGGCAGATTTTTTTTCCTGCAACGTTGTTCCTGGTGCTTTTCCAGTTTGCGGCGTTTGTAGGATTACTGGCGAGCAAAGAAAATCTGGTAGGCGTCATGCCTTTTAACCTTGGAACCTTAATCAATTATCAGGCCCTGCTGGTCGGTAATCTTATCGGTGTCCCGCTGTGCTATTTCATCATTCGGGTGGTGCGAAATCCACTTTATTTACGTAGCTATTATTCGCAGTTAAAACAGCAGGTTGACAGAAAAGTGACCAAAAAAGAATTTGCGATCTGGTTACTGGCTTTAGGTACGTTGCTGTTGCTGTTATGTATGCCGTTAAATGAAAAAAGCACAATTTTTAGCACCAACTATACGTTATCGTTATTGTTGCCGCTGATGATGTGGGGAGCAATGCGCTACGGCTATAAGTTTATATCGCTGCTCTGGGCGGTAGTGCTGATGATCAGTATTCACAGCTATCAGAATTACATTCCCCTTTATCCAGGATATACCACGCAACTGACCATAACTTCCTCCAGTTATTTAGTTTTTTCTTTTATTGTCAATTATATGGCTGTACTGGCAACCCGTCAGCGAGCGGTGGTCAGACGCATTCAACGGCTTGCCTATGTGGACCCGGTTGTTCATCTGCCAAATATTCGCGCCCTGAACCGCGCGCTGCGCGATGCACCCTGGTCCGTGCTATGTTATTTACGCATCCCAGGCATGGAAATGCTGGTAAAGAACTATGGCATCATGCTACGCATTCAATATAAACAAAAAATTTCACACTGGCTGACATCATTGCTGGAGCCGGGCGAATCTGTTTATCAGCTTTCCGGCAACGACCTTGCGTTACGACTGAATACAGAATCACACCAGGAGCGCATTACCGCGCTGGATAACCATCTGAAGCAGTTTCGTTTCTTTTGGGATGGAATGCCGTTACAACCTCAGATTGGCGTTAGTTATTGCTATGTCCGCTCACCGGTTAATCATATATACCTGCTGCTCGGGGAGTTAAATACGGTTGCCGAACTTTCCATCGTGACCAATACCCCGGAAAATATGCAACGTCGTGGGGCAATGTATTTACAACGGGAATTAAAAGACAAAGTGGCGATGATGAATCGGCTACAGCAGGCGCTTGAGCATAACCAGTTTTGCCTGATGGCCCAGCCGATTACTGGGGTGCGTGGTGATGTCTATCATGAAATTCTGCTGCGCATGAAAGGAGAGAACGATGAACTCATCAATCCTGACAATTTCTTACCGGTTGCGCATGAATTTGGCTTATCGTCCAGCATCGACATGTGGGTCATCGAACATACACTGCAATTTATGGCGGAAAATAGAGAAAAAATGCCTGCCCGCCGATTTGCTATTAACCTGTCGCCAACTTCCGTTTGTCAGGCGCATTTTCCTTTGAACGTCAGTCATTTTTTAGCTAAATATCAAATAGAAGCGTGGCAGCTTATTTTTGAGGTAACAGAAAGTAATATCCTGACCAATGTTAAACAGGCACAGAATACGTTGCAGCATCTTCAGGAGTTAGGATGCCAAATTGCAATTGATGATTTTGGCACCGGCTATGCCAGTTATGCGCGGCTAAAAAATGTGAATGCCAATTTATTAAAAATTGATGGCAGCTTCATACGCAATATTGTCTCGAATAGTCTGGATTACCAGATAGTGGCGTCAATTTGTCATCTGGCGCGAATGAAGAAAATGCAAGTGGTTGCGGAATATGTTGAAAATGAAGAGATTCGCCAGGCGGTTCATTCTTTGGGTATTGATTACCTGCAAGGCTTTTTGATTGGTGAACCGCAACTGTTAGTGGATATGCTGGATGAAAGAGAACCTGTCCGGGAAAGCGCGTAATTTATTGGGGCCGACATAACATGTTGGCCCGTTTTCATTTCATCTTAAGCCGCGATTTCAGGCGTGCTTTCTTCTTCAATTTTTAACCGCCAGCCAGCCACGCCTTCCCAGTATTCTTGCTCTTTTTCCAGATCAAGCAGAACCAGCGCGTTCTGGCTAAACCAGTCATGCGGAAAACGCAGAGTCCAGTGGCTGTCATCGGTAATCAGCGTTAATGTCGGTGGGGTAGTGGTTGCCTGACGTTGGTTGTTTAGCAATACGCCAAGGCGCAATAGCTGGATTAAGGGCAGAAACTGCTTCTTCTTAAACAGCGTAAAGCGCGGCAGATCGTCGAGCTTAATCGCTTTACGGTGATAGCGTACCAGCGTCGCCATCATCAATTGTTGTTCCTGATTAAAACCCGGTAAGTCGCTGTTTTGCAGGATATAGGCCGAATGGCGATGCAATCCGCTATGGTTGATATTTAACCCGACCTCATGCAGCATGGCGGCCCAGCGTAGCAAGGCTTCCAGTTGCGGATGCGCCAGCTTCGGTTGTTGTTTCCGCCACTGTTCGTACATCTGCATGGTGGTTTCCAGCACCCGCCGTGCCTGTTCACTGTCAATGTGATACTGGTTGGCGAGGCTGCTGGCGGTACGACTACGTACATCCTGATGGCGAAAACGGCCTTCCATTTCATAAAGTACGCCTTCGCGTAGCGCACCGTCAGAAAGCCGCAGTTCACGGATAGCTAAGGCATCAAACACACCGCATAAAATTGCCAGTCCAGGGACAAATACGGTTTTCCGTTCTTCGGAAAGGCCCGGTAAACTAAGCGATGCAAAATTACGATGGCGTAAAACTTCTTTCACCAGTTTTTCGAGACGTTCCGGGGTAATAATCCCGTCTTTCTCGCCCATTTCCATCAACACTTCATGGGCGGCTTTAATGGTGCCGGAAGCGCCCATTGCCACGTTCCAGCCCTGAATCCGGAATTGCCAGGTTAAGGTTTCCAGTTTTTGCGCCGCTGCCATGCGTGCGCGCTGAAAATTCTCTTTATTGATGACGCCACCCTGGAAATAAAGCTGGGCAAAGCTGACGCAACCCATTCGGCGGCTTTCCACGAGAATGGGTTCAAAATTTTCGCCAATCACCAGTTCCGTTGAGCCGCCGCCAATATCAATAACCAGCTTGCGGCCTTTTTCCGGTTGGGTATGCTCCACGCCCATAAAAATCAGACGTGCTTCTTCATTACCGGAGATAATTTCAATCGGGTAGGGGATAACCTTTTCTGCTCGCTTCAGAAAGTCAGTGGCATTCAGCGCCTGACGTAGCGTATGGGTCCCAACAATACAGACGCTGGAAGGAGAAAATCCTTGCAGGCGTTCGGCAAACAGCGACAGGCAGTTTAAGCCGCGCGTCATTGCTTCTTCACTCAACATATTATCTGGCCCCAGACCGTCCGCCAGATGCACACGCTGTTTCAGGCGACCAATAATCTGCATTGCGCCATCCACCACACGGGCAATGACCATGTGGAAACTGTTTGAACCAAGGTCGACCGCAGCAAACTCCTGTGGACGAGGGGATTTGTCGTGTATTGGCATAGGGTTATTCAGATTGTTCGAGTGATTTGATGTAGTCGTAAATCGCCAACTGCGCCCGTACTTTGCGGCGGTTACCGCGGGGAACGTAGCGATTACTGAGTTCTTTATCGATATAACGCGCTTTGACTGTATCGCTGAACAGAATTTCGATGATGTCCAGTACCCGCTGCTTCAGCCGTGGGTCGAGCAGTGGCGTTGCCACTTCAATACGATAATCAATATTGCGTGTCATCCAGTCGGCGGAGGACAGGTAAACCTTTTTATCGCCGCCATTTTCAAAAATATAAACCCGGTCATGTTCCAGGTAACGATCGACAATGCTGATAGCACGGATGTTATCGCTAATGCCTTCCAGATTAGGGATCAGTGAACACATCCCGCGCACCAGCAGATTCACCGGCACGCCGGAGCTGGAGGCCGCATACAGACGATCAACCAGACCTTTATCGACCAGGTTATTCAATTTCAGGGTAATACCGCTGGGTAGCCCTTGTTGAGCATTTGCGATCTCGCGGTCTACCATTTCATACAGCAGGCGACGAGAGTTTTGCGGTGACACCATTAAATAATCGAATGTCACGGGACGGTATGGATTTTCAATAAAATTGAACACTCGCCGTACTTCGTTGGTGATACGCGCATCGGCAGTCAGCAGCGAGTAGTCGGTATAAAGGCGCGCCGTTTTTTCGTTAAAGTTCCCGGTTCCGATATGCGCATAACGCACAACTTCGCCGTTTTCTTTACGCGAAATCAGGAATAATTTGGCATGAATCTTCAGCCCCGGGGCAGAGAAGATCACATGTACTCCCGCTTCGGTAAGCCGCTTCGCCCAATGAATGTTAGCTTCTTCGTCGAAACGTGCCTGTAACTCAACCACCACGGTGACTTTCTTACCGTTGTGCGCGGCGTGGATCATCGAGTCGATGATCCGCGAATCTTTCGCCACGCGGTAAATGTTAATTTTAATCGCCAGTACGCTTGGGTCGAACGAGGCCTGGCGTAGCAGTTCCAGCACGTGCTCAAAAGTGTGATAAGGATAATAGAGCAGCACATCGTGTTCGCGAATGGCGTCAAAACCGTTGCGGAACTGGGCTTTATCAAACCATATATGACGTAAACGCGGCAGTGGTTTGTTCACCAGATTGGCTTTGCCGACATTGGGGAAATTAATAAAGTCTTTAAAATTGTGATAACGGCCGCCGGGTACGATGGAGTCGTAGCGGGAGATGGTCAGTTTCTCACGCAACACTTCAACCAGCGCACTGGGCATATCGCGTTGATAAACAAAACGTACCGGTTCTGCGGTTAAGCGCTGCTTCAGGCTGGAAGACATCAACTCCATCAGGCTGGCTTCCATCTCGTGCACTAAATCGTATTCGGCATCGCGGGTCATCTTCATCGAATAGGCATTCAGCGCGTCGTAATCAAAGAAGCCTTTGAAAATATCATCAAGGCAGTAACGCAGAATGTTATCCAACAGAATCATTGGCTTGCGTCGACGCGGTGCTTCCGGCGGTAAATTCACAAAGCGCGGCACTTTATCTGATGGGATCTCCAGCAGCGCGTAACGGATGGTATCGCCACGGATAATTTCCACTGCCAGATAGGTGTAATCATCTTTCAGGAACTGCACTAAATCAGTGTCAGCATTGATTAAAATCGGCGTAATGTGCTGACGCAGATACTGCTTAAAGTAATGACGCAGCCAGTTTTGTTGATTGACGGAGAGCTGGCGTTCATTAATCAGGAAGATCTGGTTACGCGCCATCTCCAGCAGCAGTTCGTTGTAGAGACCGTCGAATTCCTGATCGGCTTTCAGCACGCGGGACTGAATTTTGCCCAGTAAATGGCGGGAATGAGAGTTAGAACCTTGTTCTTCGCTAATAATGATGCGTCGCTTCAGTTCAGCGAAGCGGACTTTATAGAACTCATCAAGGTTATTGGAATAGATCCCAAGGAAACGCATCCTTTCAATCAGCGGGTTAGATTTGTCCGCCGCTTCCTGAAGCACGCGTTCATTGAACGATAACCAACTGAGCTCTTTTTCGATGTATAGCTTTTCCTGACCCATTACCACTTTTACTCCGTTTTATTCACGGGACACTGCCTGGATATTATGGCGAGCAATATTGGCAGATGTCCAACTATGCCAGAAAAGGGGGAAAAAAACTGCTGGAGCTTGCGATTTACAAGGGAATTGAAAAGCGCCAACGGTAGAGCTGACGCTTTAACTACGGGGGCATTACTCGTCGGCGGCGTAACCCTGCGGCGGCAGGCGTTGACCATCCAGCCACGCGGCGTTTTCGTGCATCTTCAGACGCCCATCGGCAAACCAGCTAATTACCAGTGGGTAAATAGCGTGTTCCTGGGTTTGCACGCGGGCGATGATTTCATCTTCCGTATCACCTGCAAATACCGGGACTTTTGCCTGTAAAACAACCGGTCCGCCGTCCAGTTCATCGGTGACGAAATGCACCGATGTGCCGTGTTCCTCATCACCATTTTCCAGCGCCTGGCGATGGGTATGCAAACCGGGATATTTTGGTAGTAGGGAAGGGTGGATGTTCAACAAACGCCCGGTGTAGTGAGAAACAAACGTCGGGCTGAGAATGCGCATAAAACCGGCCAGCACGACCACGTCGGGTGCGTACATGTCGATTTCGTGAATCAACTCCCGGTCATAGGCTTCACGGCTGTCAAACGCGCTGGCGATGAGCGTATGTGTTGCAATACCGGCTTTGCGGGCGCGTTCAAGGCCGAACGCGTCGGCCTTATTGCTGAAAACTGCCCGTAGGGTGCCTTTAATTTTGTTGGTTTTGCAGGCGTCAATAATTGCCTGCAAATTACTTCCGTTGCCGGAAATAAGCACCACAATATTCATTATTCGATAACCACGCGTTGTTCGGAATCAGAGGCTTTGATGATACCGATTTTCCACGCGTTTTCACCGTTGTCATTGAGCAGGGCGAGAGCTTTGTCCACTTCCGGAGCCGGCAGGGCGATAATCATCCCGACGCCGCAGTTGAAGGTGCGATACATTTCATGGCGGCTGACATTGCCTGCCGTTTGCAGCCAGTTGAATACTTCCGGCCATTGCCAGGAGGATTCATCAATCACTGCCTGGGTATTTTCCGGCAATACGCGCGGAATATTTTCCCAAAAGCCGCCACCGGTCAGATGCGCAATGGCGTGCACATCCACTTTTTCGATCAACTCCAGTACCGATTTCACATAAATACGGGTTGGGGCCAGCAGATGATCGGCTAATGGTTTGCCGTCGAGTTCAGTGGTTTGCGGATCGCAGCCACTGACTTCAAGAATTTTGCGTACCAGCGAATAGCCGTTCGAGTGCGGGCCGCTGGAGCCGAGAGCAATCAGCACATCGCCGTCGCTGACTTTCGAACCGTCGATGATTTCTGATTTTTCTACCACCCCAACACAGAAACCAGCTACGTCATAATCTTCGCCGTGATACATCCCCGGCATCTCTGCCGTTTCGCCACCCACTAGCGAGCAGCCCGATTGCAGACACCCTTCCGCGATGCCGCTGATCACCGATGAGGCAGTATCAACATCCAGTTTTCCGGTTGCGTAATAGTCGAGGAAAAACAGCGGTTCAGCGCCTTGCACCACCAGGTCGTTAACGCACATGGCGACCAGATCGATACCGATAGTGTCGTGACGTTTTAAGTCCATCGCCAGACGCAGCTTGGTGCCTACGCCGTCAGTGCCGGAAACCAACACGGGTTCGCGATATTTTTGCGGCAGCGCACACAACGCACCGAAGCCGCCCAGACCGCCCATCACTTCCGGGCGACGCGTTTTCTTCACTACGCCTTTGATTCTTCCAACCAGAGCATTACCCGCGTCAATATCAACACCGGCATCTTTGTAGCTAAGAGAGGTTTTATCGGTCACTGCTTGGGTCCCCACGCGTTACTTGCGGTAGAAAAATAAAATTCGGCGCAATTCTAACAGGGAAAGCAAACGTTTGCGAGACTGCTTTACACAACCTTTTTTACCCCCTTTTTGCTGAGCGAGAGGTGAAAAAATGCGCGAGCAGAGGCAACGAATGATTTATTGCCAGGATAATTATCTTTTTTAACTATTTGAATGTTAAATGTATTTATCTAAATTTTCTATGGGTTTGACTAAAATCAACGAAAATAATATTGCCGCCTTGAAGAAAGGCGGTATAATCCGTCGATTTTTTTTGTGGCTGCCCCTCAAAGGAGAAAGAGTATGAAGATCGTGGAAGTCAAACACCCACTCGTCAAACACAAGCTGGGACTGATGCGTGAGCAAGATATCAGCACCAAGCGCTTTCGCGAACTCGCTTCCGAAGTGGGTAGCCTGCTGACTTACGAAGCGACCGCTGACCTCGAAACTGAAAAAGTAACCATCGAAGGCTGGAACGGCCCGGTGGAAATCGACCAAATTAAAGGTAAAAAAATTACCGTAGTGCCGATTCTGCGTGCCGGTCTGGGGATGATGGACGGCGTTCTGGAAAACGTTCCGAGTGCGCGTATCAGCGTAGTCGGTATGTACCGTAATGAAGAAACACTGGAGCCGGTGCCGTACTTCCAGAAACTGGTGTCTAACATCGATGAGCGTATGGCGCTGATCGTTGACCCAATGCTGGCAACCGGTGGTTCAGTTATCGCCACCATTGACCTACTGAAAAAAGCAGGTTGCAGCAGCATTAAAGTGTTGGTGCTGGTGGCAGCTCCAGAAGGCATCGCTGCGCTGGAAAAAGCGCACCCGGACGTTGAGCTTTATACCGCATCGATTGACCAGGGGCTGAATGAGCACGGATACATTATTCCGGGTCTCGGTGATGCCGGTGACAAAATCTTTGGTACAAAATAAAGAATAAAAATAATTAAAGCCGACTTTAAGAGTCGGCTTTTTTTTGAGTAAAGCGCCTATAACACATAATACAGAGGAATATACTATGACGCGCCGTGCTATCGGGGTGAGTGAAAGACCGCCACTTTTACAGACAATCCCGCTTAGTTTGCAACATTTGTTCGCCATGTTTGGTGCAACCGTCCTGGTGCCCGTCTTATTTCATATTAACCCGGCGACCGTACTGTTATTTAACGGTATCGGAACGCTACTGTATCTCTTCATTTGTAAAGGCAAAATCCCGGCTTATCTCGGTTCCAGCTTTGCCTTTATTTCTCCAGTATTGTTACTGTTGCCGTTGGGTTATGAAGTCGCGTTGGGCGGCTTTATTATGTGCGGCGTGCTGTTCTGCCTGGTTTCTTTTATTGTGAAGAAAGCGGGAACCGGCTGGCTGGACGTCCTGTTTCCGCCCGCAGCAATGGGCGCGATCGTTGCCGTCATCGGTCTGGAGCTGGCAGGCGTAGCTGCCGGTATGGCTGGCTTACTCCCGGCTGAAGGGCAAACGCCAGATTCCAAAACCGTCATCATTTCTATTACCACCCTGGCAGTCACGGTTTTAGGTTCCGTGCTGTTCCGTGGTTTCCTGGCGATTATCCCGATTTTGATTGGCGTGCTGGTGGGTTATGCGCTCTCCTTTGCGATGGGGATCGTCGATACCACGCCGATTATTAACGCTCACTGGTTTGCACTGCCAACCCTTTATACACCGCGCTTCGAGTGGTTTGCTATTCTGACTATTCTGCCAGCGGCGCTGGTGGTGATTGCCGAACACGTGGGGCATCTGGTCGTAACGGCTAACATTGTGAAGAAAGATCTGCTGCGCGATCCGGGCCTGCATCGTTCGATGTTCGCTAACGGTCTGTCGACCGTGATCTCCGGTTTCTTTGGTTCCACACCAAACACCACCTACGGGGAAAACATCGGTGTTATGGCGATCACCCGCGTATACAGTACATGGGTAATCGGCGGCGCGGCGATTTTCGCCATCCTGCTTTCCTGCGTTGGTAAACTGGCTGCCGCTATCCAGATGATCCCTCTGCCGGTGATGGGCGGCGTTTCACTGCTGCTTTACGGCGTGATTGGTGCTTCTGGTATTCGTGTGCTGATTGAATCGAAAGTGGATTACAACAAAGCTCAGAACCTGATCCTGACTTCTGTTATTTTGATCATCGGCGTCAGTGGCGCGAAGGTAAACATCGGCGCGGCGGAGCTGAAAGGCATGGCGCTGGCGACTATCGTCGGTATCGGCTTAAGCCTGATCTTCAAACTGATTAGCGTGCTGCGCCCTGAAGAAGTGGTGCTGGACGCAGAAGACGCGGATATAACAGATAAATAATGTACAGACCGGGCAGTGTTGCTGCCCGGTTCAAACATAATGGAATTCTGTGGTAAACTTCTCGCGATTTTGTGGAATCCCTGGTTGAGGTATCTCTGAACACACCGGCACAGCTCTCTTTGCCACTTTATCTTCCTGACGACGAAACCTTTGCAAGTTTCTGGCCGGGGGATAACTCCTCTCTACTGGCCGCGCTGCAAAATGTGCTGCGTCAGGAACATAGCGGTTACATTTATCTCTGGGCACGCGAAGGCGCGGGGCGCAGCCATCTGCTGCACGCGGCTTGCGCGGAATTGTCGCAGCGTGGCGATGCGGTGGGTTATGTCCCGCTGGATAAACGCACCTGGTTTGTCCCGGAAGTGCTCGACGGTATGGAGCATTTGTCGCTGGTCTGCATCGACAATATTGAGTGTATTGCTGGCGATGAGTTGTGGGAGATGGCGATTTTCGATCTCTACAATCGGATTCTGGAGTCGGGCAAAACGCGGTTGTTGATCACCGGCGATCGCCCTCCGCGCCAGTTGAATCTGGGATTACCTGATCTCGCGTCTCGTCTCGACTGGGGGCAGATCTACAAATTGCAGCCGCTTTCTGATGAAGATAAGTTGCAGGCGCTACAGTTACGTGCTCGTTTGCGTGGTTTTGAACTGCCGGAAGATGTGGGACGTTTCTTGCTGAAGCGACTCGACAGAGAGATGCGCACGCTATTTATGACGTTGGATCAGTTGGATCGCGCGTCTATTACCGCGCAACGTAAGTTGACCATTCCGTTTGTGAAAGAGATTTTGAAGCTGTAAACGGGACGTTTATTGTCGGATGCGGCGCGAGCGCCTTATCCGACCTACTCGAATCAAGTTCATTGTATTTGTAGGCCGGATAAGACTCGGCAAGCGTCGCATCCGGCAATATGCCTTAGCTACCGAAGGGGGACATCTTAACCCACGATTTCCCGCACCTGCTCCGGCGGACGACCAATGCGCGCTTTGCCATTCGCGACCACAATCGGGCGTTCCATCAGCTTCGGATTCTCCACCATCGCCTGAATCAGCGCCTCTTCGCTAAGCGAACTGTCAGCCAGATTCAGCTCTTTATAAAGATCCTCTTTCTGGCGTATTAATTCACGGGCGCTGTTCATCCCCAGCATGTTCAGTAAATCACGCAGCGTTGCCGCATCAGCGGGGGTTTCAAGGTAGAGCACTACTTCAGGCTCTACGCCGTTTTCTTTCAGCAAGTTCAGCGTTTCACGGCTCTTTGAACAGCGCGGGTTATGGTAGATTTTTACCTGTTTGGTCATTGTTCTTCCTTTAATGCGAATTACATCTTGGTATAAGGCTTAAAGCGTTCCTGCAACTGGCGCAACTGGTCGATACGCGCATCATAGCGGGCCTGTTGCAGACTGCCTAATTTCACCTGCGAACTGGCGCTACTCAATAAGGAAATGGCCTGATCGAGTCGCCCGGCGAGCGCATAACCTTCTGCTCGCGCAGCCAGTTCCTGATCGCGGTTATTTAGCGCGGCCTCCGCCTGTGCCAGTAAATCCCAGCCATTAATGTCATCTTTATTATTAAAGGTGTAGCGATTCAGAATATTGGCCGCTTCCTGTGGTTGACCACCTTGTAAATAAGCATTCGCCAGGTTGAGCTGCAACACCGGATTGGTGCGTAAATCTCGAGCATTTTTCAGCCGATTGATCGCGTCATTGGCTTTGTTTTGCCCAAGGTCGATATCGGTTGCCAGATCGAGAAACCATGCATTCGTTGGTTCTGCCGTCAGTAATGGCTGAAGCGTTTTCCGCGCCTCGTCGTATTTATTGGCTTCCATCGCCTGCAAAGCACGACCATACTGCGCCGCGCGCTGCTGGCGGACGTTACCTTTCGCCCATTCATCCAGTAAATCGCTGGTGAGCTGGTTACGCCCGGAATTGTACATCCCCAGTGTGCGAGCTTTCGCCAGATAGAAATCTTCTGACGATTGCACCACCATCGGGCGCATCTGATTAGCACGGTTACGGGCATCTGCCAGACGGCTTTCCGGTAACGGGTGCGTCAGCAAAATTTCTGGCGGACGCGAAGAGTAGCGCGCCTGATCGAGCAATTTTTCGAGGAAAGTCGGCATCGCCTGCGGATCGAACCCCGAGCGTTGCAGCACCTGGATACCAATACGGTCTGCTTCCTGTTCGTTTTGCTGAGTGAAACTGATCATCCCCTGGCGTGTTCCCGCCAGCGTACCGGTCAGCGCCGCCATCCCCGCCTGCGGGCTGGCCATCGCCAGTAAAATAGAACCTAGCGCGCCAACCCAGGTCAGTGGTGCGCTACGCTGCTGATCTTCCATTGCTCGCGCCAGGTGACGTTGGGTGACGTGGGAGATTTCGTGCGCCATAACCGAAGCCAACTGGCTTTCGTTATCGGAATAACGGAACAGGGCAGAGTGCAGCACCACGTTGCCGCCAAAGAAAGCAAAGGCGTTAATTTCGTCGTTATTGATCAGAAAGAAATGGAACGGCGTCTTCACTGAGTTGGCATGTGAAACCAGGCGCATCCCCAACGAATTAATATATTGTGTTAACAGTGGGTCATTAATTAATGGTGCGCTACCGCGTAGCTGGCGAACGTAATAGTCGCCCATCTGCATTTCCTGACCAATGGAAAGCGTGCTTCCCGCGGAGGTTCCCATATCCGGCAAGGTGTCTGTGCTGTCGGCAAACGCCGGGGCTACCTGACCGATGGTCATGGCAGCAATGAGGGTAGCAACCAGGTTTTTTTTCAACTGCCTGAACATAACCTCTGTCCTGTATTTCTGGAGATAGTCATTTGACCGATACTGTGAAATATCGTTCCCACCGCACTGCCTTTGAGTGTAACGACGAAGATTAGCCCACTCAAATGGCTTTTCAGTTTCCTTAATCCGTCATAAAAAGCGAAGTCTTTTTTGTGACATTTCGATACAATTGCGGATCGCAATCCCGCTCTTGAGGTTCAGGGAAGGTCTTTATGCTCGAAATGTTGATGCAATGGTATCGCCGCCGTTTTAGCGACCCGGAAGCGATTGCCTTGCTGGTTATTTTAGTTGCCGGTTTTGGCATTATCTTTTTCTTTAGTGGCCTACTCGCGCCGTTGCTGGTGGCTATTGTGCTGGCCTATTTGCTGGAATGGCCGACCGTCCGCCTACAATCTATTGGCTGTTCCCGCCGTTGGGCGACGTCGATTGTGCTGGTTCTGTTTGTTGGCATCCTGCTACTGATGGCATTCGTGGTACTGCCTATTGCCTGGCAGCAGGGTATTTACTTAATCCGCGATATGCCGGGGATGCTCAATAAACTTTCCGATTTTGCCGCCACGTTGCCGCGACGTTATCCGGCGTTGATGGATGCGGGCATCATTGATGCGATGGCCGACAACATGCGCAGTCGGATGCTCACAATGGGCGATTCGGTGGTGAAAATCTCTCTCGCCTCGCTGGTGGGATTGCTGACCATTGCCGTCTATCTGGTGCTGGTGCCGCTGATGGTCTTCTTCCTGCTAAAAGACAAAGAGCAAATGCTGAATGCCGTTCGTCGGGTGCTACCACGTAACCGTGGGCTGGCAGGTCAGGTCTGGAAGGAAATGAACCAGCAAATCACCAACTACATTCGCGGTAAAGTGCTGGAGATGATCGTGGTGGGGATAGCCACCTGGCTGGGTTTTTTACTCTTCGGGCTGAACTATTCGCTACTGTTGGCGGTACTGGTCGGCTTCTCGGTGCTTATCCCGTACATCGGTGCTTTTGTGGTGACTATTCCCGTAGTGGGGGTGGCGCTATTCCAGTTTGGAGCAGGCACTGAATTCTGGAGTTGCTTTGCGGTGTATCTGATTATCCAGGCGCTGGACGGTAACCTGTTAGTTCCCGTGTTGTTCTCCGAGGCGGTCAACCTGCATCCGCTGGTGATTATTTTATCGGTGGTGATCTTCGGTGGGCTGTGGGGATTCTGGGGCGTATTCTTCGCCATTCCTCTGGCGACACTAATTAAAGCGGTGATTCATGCCTGGCCCGATGGCCAAATCGCACAAGATTAACCTTCATTCCGGAATGTGAGATGTGCTGGCCGCAAGCGCAGCCAGCACGGAATGGAGCAAAGTAATCAGGCGTGTTCTTTCAGCCAGTTAATCACTACGTCGTGGTGATTGCTGGTTTTGAAATCGTCAAATACATGTTCGATTTTGCCGTCAGCGTCGATCAGGAAGCTGATGCGGTGAATACCATCGTAGGTTTTGCCCATGAAGGACTTCTCTCCCCAGACGCCGAATTGCTCGCACACCTGGTGATCCTCATCAGACAGAAGCGTAAAGTTGAGCAGCTCTTTTTCCGCGAAACGGAAGAGTTTTTCGGGTTTATCAGTGCTGATACCCAGCACATCAACACCGGCTTTTTTCAACTCATCCATGTTATCGCGTAAGCCGCAGGCCTGTACGGTACAGCCGGGGGTCATGGCTTTCGGGTAGAAATAAACCAGAACACGCTGTCCCTGGAAGTCGGCCAAATTAACTTGCTCTCCGTCTTGATCCGGCAAGCTAAATTTCGGTGCGATGTCACCGGCTTTCAGTGGATTCATTACTTAACTCCATCCTGTTCATCATGTTGGGAATAATTGACGACGCTAATACTGCCTTGCGCATTGAGTTCTGTACATAGTGCTTTGAAGGCTTGTTCAATATTTGCTGAATCCGCAGACGCCGGGCTGTGGGCTGTGATCTGAATATGTAGTTGTGCAGCGCGTTCATTTTCAGCAGGTTGCGTGCGAGACACCAGCTCCGCAATGTTCATATGGTGCGCGTCAAAAAGTGCGGTAAAGCGTTCAATTAAATGTGGTGAGTCTGCTACATCGACCTGAACCCAGACAGATGCTGGCATCGGCGGACGCGGACGAGCCGTCGTTCGCTTCATCACGATTAACAGATCCAGCTCGGCACCTTTCAACGGTAACGTTGATTCGATCAAGGTGATTGCGTTCCATGAACCAGAAAGCAGCATGATAAAAGTGAACTCTTCTCCCAGCATCGCCAGGCGACTGTCTTCAATATTACAGCCGCAACTACTGACATGACGGGTGATAGTGTTCACAATTCCGGGGCGATCGGCACCCAGAGCAGTAATCACCAGATAATGTTGCGATGACAGTGTCAAACCGGTTATTCCTTCAAGGGGGAGAGTAGCTCTTAAGGAAAGCATAAAAAAAACATGCATACAACAATCAGAACGGTTCTGTCTGCTTGCTTTTAATGCCATACCAAACGTACCATTGAGACACTTGTTTGCACAGAGGATGGCCCATGTTCACGGGAAGTATTGTCGCGATTGTTACTCCGATGGATGAAAAAGGTAATGTCTGTCGGGCTAGCTTAAAAAAACTGATTGATTATCATGTCGCCAGCGGTACTTCGGCGATTGTTTCTGTTGGCACCACTGGCGAGTCCGCTACCCTGAATCATGACGAACATGTTGATGTGGTGATGATGACGCTGGAACTGGCTGACGGGCGTATTCCGGTGATTGCCGGAACCGGCGCTAATGCTACTGCGGAAGCCATTAACCTGACACAGCGTTTCAATGACACTGGCATCGTTGGCTGCCTGACGGTAACCCCTTATTACAACCGCCCATCGCAGGAAGGTCTGTATCAGCATTTCAAAGCCATCGCTGAACATACTGACCTGCCGCAAATTCTGTATAATGTGCCGTCCCGCACTGGCTGCGATCTGCTACCAGAAACGGTCGGCCGCCTGGCGAAAGTAAAAAATATTATCGGAATCAAAGAGGCAACAGGGAACTTAACACGTGTTAACCAGATCAAAGAGCTGGTTTCAGACGATTTTGTTCTGCTGAGCGGTGATGATGCGAGCGCGCTGGACTTCATGCAATTAGGTGGTCATGGCGTTATTTCCGTTACGGCTAACGTTGCTGCGCGTGATATGGCTCAGATGTGCAAACTGGCGGCAGAAGGGTATTTTGCCGAGGCACGCCTTATTAATCAGCGTCTGATGCCATTACACAACAAACTATTTGTCGAACCCAATCCAATCCCGGTGAAATGGGCATGTAAGGAACTGGGTCTTGTGGCGACCGATACGCTGCGCCTGCCAATGACGCCAATCACCGACAATGGTCGTGAGACGGTCAGAGCGGCGCTTAAGCATGCCGGTTTGCTGTAAAGTTTAGGGAGATTTGATGGCTTACTCTGTTCAAAAGTCGCGCCTGGCGAAGGTTGCGGGTGTTTCGCTTGTTTTATTACTCGCTGCCTGTAGTTCTGACTCACGCTATAAGCGTCAGGTAAGTGGTGATGAAGCTTACCTGGAAGCAGCACCGCTTGCGGAGCTTCATGCCCCGGCAGGCATGATTTTGCCGGTGACCTCCGGTGATTATGCAATCCCGGTGACCAACGGTAGCGGTGCTGTCGGTAAGGCACTGGATATTCGTCCACCAGCCCAGCCGCTGGCGCTGGTATCTGGCGCACGTACCCAGTTCACGGGCGATACCGCTTCACTGCTGGTAGAAAATGGTCGTGGCAATACTCTGTGGCCGCAGGTGGTTAGCGTGCTGCAGGCGAAAAACTACACCATAACCCAACGCGATGATGCCGGTCAGACGCTGACCACCGATTGGGTGCAATGGAACCGTCTGGACGAAGACGAGCAGTATCGCGGCCGTTATCAAATCTCTGTTAAACCGCAGGGTTATCAGCAGGCGGTAACGGTGAAACTGCTGAACCTGGAGCAGGCGGGCAAACCGGTTGCAGACGCGGCTTCCATGCAGCGTTACAGCGCGGAGATGATGAACGTCATTTCCGCTGGCCTGGATAAATCCGTTACTGACGCGGCGAATGCAGCGCAAAATCGTGCTTCCACCACCATGGACGTACAAAGTGCTGCTGACGACACCGGTTTACCAATGCTGGTTGTTCGCGGGCCGTTCAACGTGGTTTGGCAACGTCTGCCAGCGGCGCTGGAAAAAGTGGGCATGAAAGTGACCGACAGCACCCGTTCGCAGGGCAGCATGGCCGTGACCTATAAGCCGCTGTCTGACAGCGACTGGCAGGAACTGGGCGCTCGCGATCCAGGCCTGGCATCCGGCGACTATAAACTGCAGGTCGGTGATTTAGATAACCGCAGCAGCTTACAGTTCATCGATCCGAAAGGTCATACGCTGACTCAAAGCCAAAACGACGCACTGGTATCTGTCTTCCAGGCTGCGTTTAGCAAGTAAAAATACAGGGCTGGAATCATCCGGCCCTTTTTTCTGATATGATACGCAAACGTGTGCGTCGACAGAAAAACGCAATTTTAGCGTTAATTCGCACGAAATTTGTTTGTCGGACACAGGTCGGATAAGGCGTTCACACCGCATCCGACAAAACATCTGGCACACCAGACAGCAAAAGATTTTAAAACGTTAATTCACACCCAGGAGTGATAAAGATGCAAAAGCAAGCTGAGTTGTATCGTGGTAAAGCGAAAACCGTATACAGCACGGAAAACCCGGATCTGTTGGTGCTCGAATTCCGCAATGATACGTCAGCAGGTGATGGCGCGCGCATTGAGCAGTTTGATCGCAAAGGTATGGTGAACAACAAGTTCAACTACTTCATTATGAGCAAACTGGCTGAAGCGGGTATCCCGACTCAAATGGAGCGTCTGCTCTCTGATACTGAATGTCTGGTGAAAAAGCTGGATATGGTGCCGGTTGAGTGTGTCGTACGTAACCGCGCCGCTGGCTCTCTGGTGAAACGTCTTGGAATCGAAGAAGGTATTGAGCTTAACCCGCCGCTGTTCGATCTGTTCCTGAAAAACGATGCAATGCACGACCCGATGGTTAACGAATCTTACTGCGAAACCTTTGGCTGGGTAAGCAAAGAGAACCTGGCGCGTATGAAAGAGTTGACCTACAAAGCGAACGACGTGCTGAAAAAACTGTTCGACGATGCCGGTCTGATTCTGGTCGATTTCAAGCTGGAGTTTGGTCTGTACAAAGGTGAAGTGGTACTGGGCGATGAGTTCTCCCCGGATGGCAGCCGCCTGTGGGACAAAGAAACGCTGGAGAAAATGGACAAAGACCGTTTCCGCCAGAGCCTCGGTGGCGTGATCGAAGCCTATGAAGCCGTCGCCCGCCGCCTGGGTGTAGAGCTGGACTGATTTTTTCGCTCATCATCTTGCCGTGCTGTTGGCACGGCAAGACAACCGCTTTTGTAAGACGTGAATTGAACGCTCATTCCTCCATCATTTCCTCCTGTTTTCCTGTGGTAATCTTCCTCTGAACCACCTACGATCATCACTATAATGAATATATTGTTGAGGTATCTATGCGCTGGCAAGGGCGTCGTGAAAGTGACAATGTTGAAGACAGGCGAAACAGTTCTGGTGGTCCGTCAATGGGCGGTCCCGGTTTTCGCCTGCCAAGCGGTAAAGGTGGGCTGATTTTACTGGTAGTGGTGCTGGTCGCTGGCTACTATGGTGTTGATTTAACCGGGCTGATGACTGGACAACCTGTTTCTCAGCAGCAATCAACGCGTTCAATTAGCCCAAATGAAGACGAAGCGGCAAAATTTACCTCGGTGATTCTGGCTACCACAGAAGATACCTGGGGGCAGCAATTTGAGAAGATGGGGAAGACTTATCAGCAACCGAAGCTGGTGATGTATCGCGGGATGACGCGCACCGGTTGCGGAGCCGGGCAGTCCATTATGGGGCCGTTCTATTGCCCGGCGGATGGCACGGTCTATATCGATCTCTCCTTCTATGATGACATGAAAGACAAGCTGGGCGCGGATGGCGATTTTGCCCAAGGGTATGTTATCGCCCATGAAGTCGGTCATCATGTACAGAAACTGTTAGGTATCGAGCCGAAAGTCCGTCAACTGCAACAAAATGCGACGCAGGCGGAAGTGAACCGCTTATCTGTGCGTATGGAACTTCAAGCCGACTGCTTTGCCGGTGTCTGGGGACATAGTATGCAGCAGCAAGGCGTTCTGGAAACTGGCGATCTGGAAGAGGCTCTGAATGCGGCGCAAGCTATTGGCGATGACCGCTTACAACAGCAAAGTCAGGGGCAGGTGGTGCCGGACAGCTTTACTCATGGTACTTCTCAACAACGCTATAGCTGGTTTAAACGTGGTTTCGATAGTGGCGATCCGGCACAATGCAATACTTTCGGTAAAAGTATTTAACTCTCGGGGCTGGGATGGCTGAACTGACTGCGCTACACACATTAACAGCGCAAATGAAACGCGAAGGGATTCGCCGCTTGTTGGTGTTGAGCGGGGAAGAGGGCTGGTGCTGTGAACATGCACTGAAATTGCGTGACATATTACCCGGTGACTGGTTGTGGGTTTCGCCGCAGCCAACTACTGAAAACCACTGTACGCCATCGGCGCTACAAACTTTGCTGGGGCGCGAGTTCTGTCATGCCGTATTTGACGCCCACCAGGGTTTTGATGCTGCAGCATTTGCGGCGCTTAGTGGGACACTGAAAGCGGGAAGTTGGTTGGTTTTGTTGCTTCCTGTATGGGAAGAATGGGAAAACCATCCCGATGCCGATTCTCTGCGCTGGAGTGATTGCTCCAGTCCCATTGCTACTCCACATTTTGTCCAACATCTCAAATGCGTCCTTACGACGGAGAACGATGCTATTCTCTGGCGACAAAACCAGCCGCTAACGTTGGCTGACTTTGTTCCCCGTACTGACTGGCAACCCGCTACTGGCGCACCACAGCCGGAACAGCAACAGATACTACAGCAGCTTCTGACCATGCCGCCTGGTGTGGCCGCGGTAACTGCTGCGCGCGGGCGCGGTAAGTCGGCACTGGCGGGGCAACTCATTTCCCGTATCGCAGGTCGTGCGATTGTTACTGCGCCTGCGAAAGCCGCAACGGATGTGCTGGCACAGTTTGCGGGCGAGAAGTATCGCTTTGTGGCACCAGATGTATTATTAGCCAGCAATGAGAAAGCCGACTGGCTGGTGGTCGATGAAGCTGCAGCCATTCCCGCACCGTTACTGCATCAACTGGTATCGCGTTTTCCGCGTACTTTGTTAACCACTACGGTGCAGGGCTATGAAGGCACCGGGCGCGGATTTTTGCTGAAATTTTGCGCTCGTTTTCCGCATCTGCAACGTTTTGAATTGCAACAACCGATCCGTTGGGCGCTGGGGTGTCCACTGGAAAAAGTGGTCAGCGAGGCACTGGTTTTTGACGATGAAAATTTCACGCACGCACCACAAGACGAGATCACCATTTCTCCATTTGAACAGATATTATGGCGCAGTGAGCCGGAAACACCGTTAAAGGTTTATCAATTATTGTCTGGTGCGCACTACCGGACGTCGCCACTGGATTTACGGCGGATGATGGACGCACCCGGGCAACATTTCCTACAGGCGACTTGCGAAAACGAGATCGCCGGGGCGCTATGGTTGGTGGATGAAGGCGGATTATCTGAACAACTCAGTCAGGCGGTCTGGGCCGGTTTTCGTCGTCCGCGGGGAAATCTGGTGGCTCAATCGCTGGCAGCGCACGGCAGCAATCCACTGGCGGCGACATTACGCGGGCGGCGTGTCAGTCGGATAGCCGTTCATCCGGCGCGTCAACGGGAAGGCATAGGACAACAGCTTATTGTCAGCGCCCTGAAATATACGTATGACCTCGATTATCTTTCTGTGAGTTTTGGTTACACCGATGAATTATGGCGCTTCTGGCAACGATGTGGTTTTGTGCTGGTGCGGATAGGTAACCATCGCGAAGCCAGCAGCGGCTGTTATACGGCGATAGCGCTGTTACCTGTTAGCGAAGCGGGGAAACAACTGGCGGAGCGTGAGCATGACCGTTTACGCCGCGATGCGCAAATTCTCGCGCAGTGGAATGGCGAAACTATTCCGGTTGATTGGCTAAACGACACCGTGCTTTCTGACGACGACTGGCTTGAACTGGCTGGTTTTGCTTTCGCCCATCGTCCGCTTTTAACGTCGTTAGGTTGTTTAACGCGTCTGCTACAAACCAGTGAACTGGCGTTACCGGCGCTGCGTGGACGCTTGCAGAAAAGCGTCAGCGACGCGCGGTTATGTACCACACTTAAACTTTCAGGCCGTAAGGCATTGCTGTCCCGCCAACGCGAAGAAGCCGTGCAGGCGCTATTGGCACTTGATGATGTTCGCACTGAACGCCTGCGCGATGGCATAACGCAATGGCAATTTTTTCACTGACTCCTTCAATTTTCTCTCATGGTCATTGTGAGTCAGCGGCGTAAAATTACTGACATCAGTTAAGGAGTTCGCCATGAAACATGACCATTTTGTTGTTCAAAGTCCGGACAAACCAGCGCAACAGTTGTTACTGCTTTTCCACGGTGTTGGGGATAATCCAGTGGCGATGGGGGAAATCGGCAGTTGGTTTGCGCCGCTGTTTCCGGATGCGCTGGTGGTGAGTGTCGGCGGCGCGGAGCCGAGTGGTAATCCGGCAGGGCGTCAATGGTTTTCGGTGCAGGGTATAACGGAAGAAAATCGCCAGGCGCGGGTAGATGCCATCATGCCGACGTTTATTGAAACGGTACGCTACTGGCAGAAACAGAGCGGAGTAGGGGCTAACGCCACGGCGCTGATCGGTTTCTCACAAGGGGCGATTATGGCGCTGGAGAGCATTAAGGCCGAACCGGGTCTTGCCTCACGCGTAATAGCCTTTAACGGGCGTTATGCCAGCCTGCCTGAAAGCGCATCTACTGCCACGACAATTCACTTGATTCACGGTGGTGAAGATCCGGTTATCGATCTGGCACATGCGGTTGCGGCACAAGAAGCGTTAATTAACGCTGGTGGTGATGTCACGCTGGATATCGTGGAAGATTTGGGGCATGCGATCGATAATCGCAGTATGCAATTTGCCCTGGATCACTTGCGTTATACCATTCCGAAACATTACTTCGACGAAGCGTTAAGCGGCGGTAAGCCCGGTGATAATGATGTGATTGAAATGATGTGAAAAACAGGTGCCAGGTGCGTAGGCCGGATAAGGCGTTTACGCCGCATCCGGCTATGGTGCCTGATGCGACGCTGAGGCGTCTTATCAGGCCTACGGTTGAAGGCCAGACATTGTCCGGCTCCTCCAGCTTACTTCTTCGGTTGATCCTTCTTCGGCCAGTCGTCGTCATCGTCCCACTTATCGTTGAAATCACGATGCGGGGGAAGCTCCGGCTTGTTGGCGAGAAATTTCTTATGGTCGACGCGCTTGAGATCTTTGATCACATTCAGCAGAACGCCCACCAAAAAGACAATCACCAGAATCCACCAATATTTAGCCAGCCAGTCCATGCTTATTTCCTCTTGCAGAACTACTCATCAGGCGACGAGCTGTTCCATGATACGTTGATACATACGGGCAAGTAGCTGCAGGTCGGCAGCATTGACGCATTCATTAATTTTATGAATGGTGGCATTGACCGGCCCGAGTTCCACCACCTGCGCCCCCATGCGGGCAATAAAGCGCCCATCGGACGTTCCGCCTGTGGTCAGTAGCTGCGGTTTAATTTCATTATAGTGCTCAACAGCGTTGACTACCGCATCGACCAGTTTACCGCGCGCGGTCAAAAATGGCTGTCCGGAAAGCCACCAGTCAACGGTGTAGCGTAGCTGATATTTTTCCAGTAACGCATGAACCTGCGCTTTGATCATTTCGTCTGTCAGTTCAGTACTGAAACGAAAGTTAAACTGTATAAACAGCTCACCCGGAATGACGTTATTACTACCAGTACCCGCCTGAATATTGGCTACCTGCATACTGGTTGCCGGGAAAAATTCATTACCCTTATCCCACTCGATAGCCACTAACTCATTGAGGAAAGGTGCTGCGCGATGCACGGGGTTATCTGCAAGGTGTGGGTAGGCTACGTGTCCCTGCACGCCATGAATAGTAAGGTTACAGGTCAACGAGCCGCGACGGCCATTTTTCACTACATCACCGACAACTTCGATACTCGACGGTTCGCCAACCAGGCAGTAATCCAGCCGTTCACGACGCGCCATTAAGGTTTCAACCACTTTGACCGTGCCGTTGTGGGCGCTGGCCTCTTCGTCTGAGGTGATCAGAAACGCCAGTCGACCTTTATGGTTGGGATGTTGCGCGACAAAGCGTTCTGCCGCCACGACCATCGCCGCCAACGACCCTTTCATATCTGCCGCGCCGCGCCCGAATAACATACCATCACGAATGGTCGGTTCAAATGGTGGGTTGATCCAACGGTCGGCATCGCCAGGCGGTACAACGTCGGTATGTCCGGCAAAGGCTAACGTTTCTCCCTGTCCACGCCACGCCCAGAAATTCTGCGTATCCGCAAAGTCCATGCGTTCGACGGTAAAACCGATCGCCTGTAAACGTTCGATCATAATTGCCTGACACCCTGCGTCATCAGGACTTAAGGATGGGCGGCGAATAAGCTGCTGTGTCAGCTCAATAACCGGACACGACATAGACTACACCTCATGGAAAAATTGCTGATAACTGGATTCACTGAAACCCAGCAGCATAGGCTTCCCGGGCGCGCAGAGCAATGGGCGTTTGATAATTGCAGGCATTTCAGTCATTAATGCCGCAGCAGACGCCGCATCGGTGATTTTATTGCGAGTGATTTCGTCCAGTTTACGCCAGGTGGTGCCACGGGTGTTGAGTAACGCTTCCCAGCCTAATTCGTTGATAAATGAGTTCAGCAATTCACTGTCCAGACCATCAACACGGTAATCGTGAAAGCGAAAGTCAATGCTATTGGTTTCCAGCCAACGGCGGGCTTTTTTAATGGTGTCACAGTTTTTGATGCCGTAAAGGGTAACCATAATGAATCCTTTTGCGATTATTAAGAATAAATAATCATTTAACGGGCAATACATTTCCCCTGCAAATGATTGTCAGAGAATATAACATTATTAAGGTATTTCACTTAACAACTATTAAATAATTGTGAGCAGTTTGAACGCAATTATTAAGAATATTCCCCTAGGTATCTGTCTGTATTTCAAGCAGAATTGATTCAGTATTAGAATCCGTATGAATATGTTGAAATGTTGCTTTGCATCACATAAAAATCCCTGTCTCAGGGCCATAGTATTTACATAGGTTTTGCCCCGGAGGTAGTAATCACAGCAATCGAATAAATTAGCTTCACCACGGTATATTGTTTCCGTAGAATACCCATAATTATAAGAGAGGTTGTTATGATTGAACGTGAACTGGGGAACTGGAAAGACTTTATCGAAGTTATGCTTCGTAAGTAATTACCAGGACAAAAGGTAAAATGAAAGAACCTGATGAACAGGTTCTTTATCAGAAAGTTGAAAAAGGCGACACGTTGGCATGTCGCCTTTTTTATTGTTTATTCCGGCCGGGGTTTCAGCGGGAAGCGGCGACGTACCAGCACAAAGAATAGCGGTACGAAGTAAATTGCCAGAATGGTAGCGGAAATCATCCCCCCCATTACGCCAGTACCAACCGCATGTTGTCCGCCGGAGCCAGCACCGCTGCTGACTGCCATCGGCAGTACGCCGAAGACAAACGCCAGCGAGGTCATTAAAATCGGGCGTAAACGCTGGCGGCAGGCATAAAGCGTTGCTTCAAAAAGGTCGTGGCCTTTTTGATTCATCTCGTTAGCGAACTCGACAATCAGAATGGCGTTTTTCGCTGATAAACCAATGACCGTTAACAGTCCCACCTGGAAATAAACATCGTTTTCCAGCCCACGCATCCAGGTTGCCAGCAGCGCGCCGATAACCCCCAATGGCACGACCAGCATCACCGAGAACGGCACCGACCAGCTTTCGTACAGTGCTGCCAGACACAGGAACACGACCAGCAATGAAATCGCATACAGCGCCGGAGCCTGCGCGCCGGAAAGCCGTTCCTGATACGACATTGCCGTCCACTCCAGACCGAAGCCGTTCGGCAATTGCTGAACTAACGATTCCATAATATCCATTGCAGTACCGGTACTGACGCCCGGCGCAGCTTCCCCGACAATCTCTACCGCGGAATAACCGTTATAGCGTTCCAGACGCGGCGAACCTGTTTCCCAGCGGGAGGTCGCGAAGGCAGAGAAAGGCACCATGCCGCCGTCTTTGTTACGCACATACCACAGATTGATGTCATCTGGCAGCATGCGATACGGCGCGGCAGCCTGCACATAGACTTTCTTCACGCGACCGCGATCCATAAAGTCATTTACATAGCTCGAACCCCACGCGGTTTGCAGCGTGTCGTTAATATCGTCAATGGCAACGCCCAGCGCCTGGGCTTTACGTTGGTCGATATCAATCTGCAACTGCGGACTGTCATCAAGACCATTATGGCGCACACGGGTTAATTCCGGGTTTTCTGCCGCCAGCGCCAGTAACTGGTTACGTGCTGCCATTAGCGCATCGTGACCCGCCCCGGCGTGGTCCTGCAACTCCATATCAAAACCCGCAGAACTGCCAAGACCGCTAATTGCTGGCGGGCTGCTGGCAATAACTCGGGCTTCTTTAATCTTATTAAATTCTTTCGTTGCACGTTCGATAATGGCAAACGAGGTGCCGGTTTTACTGTCGCGTTCACTCCAGTCTTTCAGGCGGATAAACATCCGCGCCACGTTTTGCCCGTTGCCGCCAGGGCCAGAACCGACCGTGGCAAACACCGACGTGATGTTGTCTTTCTCATGAGTGAAGTAATACTTCTCGATCTGTTCCACCACTTTCAGGGTTTGTTGCTGGGTCGAGCCGCTGGGCAACTGCACCGAGGTGGTGAACATGCCACGGTCTTCCAGTGGCAGGAACGACGTTGGCAGACGCAGGAACAGAAACACCATGCCGCCAAGTAGCAGGACATAAATCACAATCCAGCGCAGGCTGCGGTGGAGAATTTTCGCCACCCCTTTTTCGTAGCGTTCGGCGTTGCGGTTGAACATCTGGTTAAACCAGGCAAAAAAGCCTTTCTGCCCGTGATGCTCACCTTTTTTCAGTGGCTTAAGTAGCGTGGCGCACAGTGCCGGAGTGAGAATCATCGCCACCAGTACCGACAGCACCATCGCCGCAACAATAGTGATGGAGAACTGGCGATAGATAGCCCCGGTGGTGCCGCCGAAGAAGGCCATTGGCACAAAAACAGCCGAAAGCACCATCGCAATCCCGACCAGCGCGCCCTGGATCTGACTCATCGATTTCCGCGTCGCCTCGCGGGGCGAAAGTCCGTCTTCGCTCATAATACGTTCGACGTTTTCCACCACCACGATGGCGTCATCCACCAGCAGGCCGATCGCCAGCACCATCGCGAACATGGTTAAGGTGTTGACGCTGTAACCGAAGGCGTAAAGCACGGAGAAGGTTCCCATCAACACTACCGGTACGGCGATAGTCGGAATCAGCGTGGCACGGAAGTTTTGCAGGAACAGGTACATGACGAGGAAAACCAGTGCGATAGCTTCCAGCAGAGTTTTCACCACGTCTTCAATGGAGGCCTTAACAAACGAGGTGGTTTCATATGCCACCTTGTACTCCAGTCCGGGGGGGAAATACTGCGCCAGTTCATCCAGACGGTTGAGCACCAGCTCCGCCGTTGCCATTTCGTTCGCGCCGGAGGCCAGTTTTACTCCCAGACCCGAGGCTGGCTTACCATTAAAGCGGCTAAGATAATCATATTTCTCCGCTCCCATTTCGACGGTGGCGACATCGCCCAGCCTTACTTCTGAACCGTCCTGATTCACCCGCAAGGTGATATCACGGAACTGTTCAGGCGTTTGCAACAGCGACTGAGCGTTAATGGTGGCATTTAGCGCCTGTTTATCAACAGAAGGTGTTCCGCCAAGTTGCCCAACCGCAATCTGCGCATTCTGCGACTCAATGGCATCAGTGACATCTTTGGCGGTCATCTGGAAACTGTTCAGTTTTGCCGGATCAAGCCAGATACGCATCGAATACTGCGAACCGTAAGCGTCAATATCACCAACGCCATTAACACGGCTTAACGGATCCTGAATATTACTGGCAACATAATCGGCAATATCCTGTTTATCCATTGAACCATCAGTAGAGACGAAGGCAATGGTCAGAATGTTGGTATCGCCGGTTTTACGTACCGTTACGCCCTGATTTTGCACCGCCTGGGGGAGTTTACGCATGGCTGATTGCAACTGGTTTTGCACCTGTTGCACTGCTTCGTCCGGGTCTGTGCCTGCTTTAAAACTGAGCGTCACCGACGCCTGGCCGGTGCCGCTGCTTTGTGACGACATATACATCAGGTTATCAAGGCCAGTCATATTCTGCTCAATAACCTGGGTCACGGTGTTTTCCAGCGTCTGGGCCGACGCGCCAGGATAGTTAGCCGTTACTCGCACATTAGGGGGGGCGAGATCCGGGTATTGTTCAACAGGCAATGAAAAAATCGCCAGGGTTCCTGTCAGACACAACAGGATTGCCAGTACCCAGGCAAAAATGGGGCGATCAATAAAGAAATTCGCCATTAAAAGAGGACCTCGTGTTTCTGCGTATCGTTATGGGCATACCTTGCTTCACTGTAGCGGCAAGGTACGAGCCAATCGTGGAGAAAAAAAGGAGATAATGTAAATTATCAGCACTCGGTAGCAAAGTTTGCATAAGCGTAAAGTAACGGCAGCTATCTCTTTCCATTGCGGTGCATGAACGGAATGTTTTTCTAATTTGTTGAATTTTTGATAAAAAATACAGCGATTTTTTATTTTGATATCGCAAGGAAGAGCATCATTCGAACCCTGTCAGCGAAAACTCACCTTTACAAATGTAAAGCCGCAGCAGGATGTTAACAAAATTTCTTCTTAACGGAATCGTTGCCCGGCATCGTTTTTCCCGGAGAGCTTGCAAAAAGCGGATATTTCGTTTGTCTGGTTCCATATCAATAAGCGAGGAAACTGCTCGTTTTTGCTGACGCTCATCAACATACTAAACACTATTTTATGACTTCTGCTAATAATCATATGAATATATAGAGATATTAAATCGATGTCATGTATGATTCTTGTATTTTGTTCGTGTGGAATTATTTTTGATATCTATTGTTTTATACGAATATGACTTGCTCTCTATCTTATTAATTAACGTCGGGTATCTTTTTCCTCTATGGTTCTTAAAATGAGAAGACCATTTTTTTGGTTGAAAATCATATGCTAAGTGATGTGGTAAATATTCTTAGCTTTCTGAGAAAGTATTTTAATCATCTTGGTAGGTACACCGTGAACTATTCTTCATATGGATCGATCTGTTTTATAGATCGATTTTCATTTATCGATCTATAAAAACTATATGACTTTATTTAAATAAACTGTCACTATTTTTAATATCTATTTCATGGAGGGGGTGTCGCTCCGGATGAACTATTGCCAATAAAATGTATTGGCATGGTTTGCAATGGTTTTTTATTAACTTTTGCATTACATGTGTTTATGTTTATTTGGTATAATTAATTGATTTTATTGATATTTTTTTTATTGATGCGAAACGTTTTAAAGACTGTTTGGGCACCTTGTTTCAGGCAGGCTAACAGTAGTCCACTATTAACTAGTGAGCGGTAGATGAAGATGTAATATGGAAGTGATTAATCACTAACTTGTCGATAATAATGATTTTACGTTGTTGGTTAAATATCAGCAACGGTGGCGTGTTAGCGCCAAAAATAAAAAAACTTTACTCTGATGAATGTTTTTGGATGTTTTTCAATACTTGTTATGGGTAAGGGGGATATTGCGCCAAATTTTATTAAATTATATTGCGCGCAATATGTGTTTATTACCAGAGCATTGGGATAAAAAGTTCTCTGTTATGAAAATCATAATCGGTGAGTTTGTTTCTTTCCTCAAAATAAGGCGCTTTATTGAACTTTAATTAAAAAGGAATAATACGTGCTGGCGAACCTGACGACATTTAGCGGTGGCACCACCATGCTGGCGGCGGGTTCAACGCTTAACACCGGCGTATTCACCCAGCAGGATGGCAGCGTTCTGAATATCAACCTTGGGGAAGACGCCAGTAGCCCAATCATCACCGCCGACAGCGCCTCGCTGGATGGTACGTTGAATATTACTGGGGTGGGTAATATTCAGGAGCCGCTCAGCCATGATCCCTACACCTTCACGCTGATCGACACCGATGGCACCATCAACGGCGACTTTGACGACCTGACCATCGCCGGAATGAAGACGAGAGCGCTCGACTTCCTGACGGTCGCGGGTCGTATTAACCCCACGGATAACTCGCAGTACGAGCTCGCCACCTCGCTGTCCTGGTACGCAGATGAAAACAGTGCGGTCACAGATGCTCACGGAACCTTCACCCTGAGCGATCCCGATGGCAGCTTTACGCTGAACACCATACTGGCCGATGTTGCCCCGAACGACGCCACTCGCTGGGATGGTTCAACGCTGACCAAAGCGGGTGACGGCACGCTTATCCTGAAGGCGGCGAATACTTACAGCGGCAACACGCTCGTTAACGGTGGCACCCTGATTGCCGGAGTCGATAACTCGCTGGGTGAAGAGGGGGGGCTGGAGCTGGAATCTGGCTCCACCTTTGACCTGGATGGCATGAGCCAGAACCTTGAGTACGTATATGGCGATGTCGGGAGCACGCTGGATCTGGACGGAGGTAAATTGACTCTGGGAGGCGACAGCTATATGACCTCCTGGTTTAACGGCATCGTGACCGGCGGCGGCCTGCTGGATGTGTACGGCGATCTTATTATCGGGCAGACGAGCGATCTCAGCGGACTGAGTGCGACTATCGACATTGAGCAGTATGCCGTGGTGGAGGCTCAAACCCTGGAACTTGGCAGTGGGCGTATTGTGGCTGATGGCCTGCTGCTCATTGAATCCGCATCCGGTACTCTGGATAACAACATCAGCGGCAGCGGCGATGTCTGGAGCACAGGCGATACCACCCTCAGCGGTGACAATAGCGGGTTTAGCGGCTCCTGGACCCTCCGTAATTATGCCAGTTTCCGGGTGGCTGATGCTTCCGCGCTTGGCACGGGTAATGTCGTTGATGGCGGAACCCTGTATCTCGGCGGCACTGAAGACTGGGCGCTGAACAGCGGCAACGTGATTAGCGACTACTACAACTACGACGGCGAGCAACTCGTCGAGATGAACGCGGGTAAAGTGGTGAAACAGGGCGCTAACGCCATCACCATTGCGCATGCCAACACTTACAGCGGCGGCACGCTGATTGCCGAAGGCACGCTGAATGCCAGTGACGTTGGTGCGCTGGGGATGGGCGACGTAGATAACTACGCCATGCTGAATCTGAATGCGGCGGGAGAATATGTACTGGCGAACCTGACGACGTTTAGCGGCGGCACCACCTCGCTGGCGGCGAGCGCAACGCTCAGTACGACCGTGCTTGACCAGCAGGAGGGCAGCGTGCTGAGCATTGATTTAGGCGCGGATGCCAGTAGCCCAATCATTACCGCCGACAGCGTCAGCCTGAACGGCACGCTGAATATCACCGGGATTGGCAATATTCAGGATCCGCTTACCCATGCCCCTTACGCCTTCACGCTGATCGATGCCGACAGCGCTATTAGTGGGGACTTTGACGACCTGACCGTCGCCGGAATCGAAGCCAAAGAAACGGATTTCCTGACGGTTGACAGTCGTGTAGTACCCGCCGATAACTCGCAATACGAACTGACGGCGTCACTCTCCTGGTATGCGGATGAAAATAATGCGGCGACGGATGCGCACGGCATCTTTACCCTCAGCGATCCCGATGGCAGCTTTACGCTGAATACGGTGCTGGCGGATGTCGACCCGAACAGCGTGACTGGCTGGGATGGCAAAACGCTGACCAAAGCGGGTGACGGCACGTTGATCCTGAACACTGCCAACACTTACAGCGGTGAAACTCGCGTCACCGAAGGCACATTGTGGCTGACGGATACCGGAGTAATTGGCGTGCCGGATGCGTCTGGCCAGGGGGCTGTAAATGTTGACTCTGGTGCCACTTTCGGCGGCAGCGGCGTAGTGAACGGCGATGTCTACAACAGTGGCAAGATTGCTATGAGCCATGAAGGCGAAACGGGCAACACACTAACCATCAACGGTAACTACACTGGCGACAACGGTAATCTGTATTTCAACACGCAACTGGGCGACGACAGTTCACCAACCGATAAACTGGTCATCTCCGGTGATACTTCGGGTAACACGACGGTCTATGTTGCTAACGTCAATGGTAAAGGCGCACAGACGAAAAATGGTATTGAAGTGATCGATGTCGGCGGCCAGTCAGAAGGTGTCTTTACCCAGGGTAACCAGGTGCAGATTGGGCTGTATGAATACCGTCTGTATGAAGATGAAGGCGACTGGTATTTACGCTCACAATCCACCGTTCCACCGGAACCGGATGATAGTGGCGATGTCCCGGTAACGCCGCAATATCGCCCTGATATCGGCGCTTACCTCGGTAACCAGTGGATGGTGCGTAACCTGCAAATGCAGACGTTGTACGATCGCGAAGGTAGTCAGTACCATAATGAAGATGGCAGTGTCTGGATGCGTTTCAAGGCGGGTAATGCCGGGTCGCAGGCGGCTGACGGCAATGTTGATATCAACAACAACTATTCGCAGTTTCAGTTGGGCGGCGATATCCTGGCGTGGGATAACGACAGGCAGAGTTTGAAAGTCGGCGTGATGGCCAGTTACATCAACGCAGACACCGACAGCGAGGGTAATCGTGGCGCGGACGGCAGTCGGTTCAGCGCGACAGGTAATGTTGATGGCTACAATCTCGGAGTATATGCGACCTGGTTTGCTGATGCGCAAAACCATCAAGGGGTTTATGTCGATAGCTGGTATCAGTATGGCTTCTACAACAACAGCGTGAGTAACGGTGACGTAGGTTCTGAGGGTTATGACTCCACGGCACATGCCATCTCGCTGGAGACGGGCTACCGCCACGATATTGCGCTGAGTAACCAGAATACAGTGAGCCTGATACCACAGGCGCAGGCGACCTGGCAGAAGTATGATGCTGACAGCGTTATCGACAATAACGGCACTCGTATTGACGATCAGGATAGTGATAGCTGGACCACCCGTCTGGGGCTGCGTGTGGATGGTAAATTGCACAGGAACGCAACATCCATGATCCAGCCATTTGCCGAAGTGAACTGGTTGTACACTAGCGGTGATGTTTCAGTTTCGTTCGATGGCGCGGAGATGAAACAGGATAGCCCGACTAACCGGGCGCAGGCGAAAGTAGGGATTCAGGCGAACCAGGACTGCCAGTGGAGTATTACTGGCCAGGTTGTTGGTGAGACAGGAAGCCATAACTATAACGATCTTAATGGCAGTCTGAACCTGCGTTACAGTTGGTAAAATACAGAGGGCTTACCCGGTGTTGTTTCGCCGCCGGGTAAGTAAATGTATCAGGCTTATATCAGTCGTAGAGCCTTATTTAAAGTCGGCTTATTTCGAGCATGGATGTCAAATAAGCTGGCTTTCCTCACCCTCCGCAGAGCGAAAGCTAATACTCACTAACGTGCCACCGCCAGAAGGTTGCGAAAAAGTCAGCGTACCACCCAGCCGTTCTGCACGCTCGCGCATGATATTCAGACCATAATGACCTTCGGGTTCTTTCGGTTCACCGATGCCGATACCGTTATCACGGATATAGACCGTGTGATTGCCGTCCGGCGCGGTGACGCAACTGACGGCAATTTCGCTGGCGTTGGCGTGCTTCATCGCATTCAGCACCGCCTCGCGAATAATTTGCAACAAATGCACTTGCATTTGTGCATCCAGCGCCAGGGTTGGCAGACGGCAGTCGAGCGTCAGTCTGGCACTGGTTTGGTTTTGCAACGCATCCAGCATTTCACGCAGCGCAGAGGGGAGATCCGCCTGCTGGAGTGTCAGACGGAAAGTGGTCAACAGCTCGCGCAACTGCCGATAAGCATCATTCAACGCCTGGGAAAAATCGGCCATGATACTTTGTGCGGTGGCGTTATCTTCCGGTATCGAACGCTTCAGTAATGTCAACTGGATACGTAAGTAAGAAAGCACCTGTGCCAGCGAGTCGTGCAACTCGCGGGCGATGGTTGCGCGTTCTTCCATCAACAGCAACTGCTGAAAATGCTTCTGCGCCTGATTAAAGTACAAACCACGGCCCAGCATCGACGAAACGCTGTTAAGCAGCGGTTCTGACGCTGACACGTTACTATTTTGCCAGTGTAGTTCGCCATACACTGTCTCTTGCATGGTCACCGGCAAAATTTGCATCGGCAGTTCAGGGTTTGGCTTTCCTTCGCTAATCCGCCAGTTTTCACCAACGTTAAGCTCCAGGTAATCAGCCGCTTCATTTTCGCGAACAATCTGCAAAATATGACGGAAACAATGTACATCAATCTGGCTGGTATTTAGCGCCTGCGAGCATTGGTACAGCACTTCCAGACGGCGCTTCGCTTCGTGGAGATCGCGGGTTTTTTCTTCTACTGACGCCTCCAGCGAGCGGTACAACTTATGCAGCTCGCTCGACATCTGGTTAAAGGTTTTTGCAAGCAGCCCCAGTTCATTCGGCAGGCTGGTATCCAGTGGCGGTGAGTCGAACTGCCCGTGTTCAATACGCTGACTGGCGGTCACCAGATGATTCAGCGGAGCAACCACCTGATGGCGTATGCGGCGCAGAGTAAAAAAGACCAGCGTGAAAATACCGATGCCGCCAGCCAGAGAAATCGCCACCACCAGCAGCATTTTGCGTTCAGCGTAGTGCTGCAAAGCCAGCACGAACAGGTCTATCTGATTGACATAACTATTGATATTAGCCTGATACCACGGCAAATCGCCGTTAATGAGCCGGTTATTCATCTCCAGCCAGTTGGCATTTAAATGCGCATAGCGAGTTTTTACCGCTTCTGGCACATACCAGACGTTGAGATTGGTTAATACCGGTGAATGCAGTGCCTGCTGGAACAGTTGGCGATGCGCATTGAGCTGCGGGCTGCTGCGTTGCAGATCGTAACCCAAACGGTAACTTTGCATACGTAGCGATCCGGCAATATTGATCGCTTCGGCATCGCGCAAACTGCTCGCCAAAGTTAGCAGAGCAATACCAGTGGAAAGGATCGACAGCAGCACAATGTAAAAAAAGGCCCGGGCCAGACTGGCCGAGACGGGTCGTTTGACAATCACACGCGTCTTCTCCACATAAAATAATTAATGTTTCAGGTCGCTGAAACGCAATTTAATAAGCGATGAGATTATTTGATCTGCCACAGTTTATAGCGAAATAGTTACTTGCCCTGGGCAAATGAATATTGCCGATTCCCCTGTAAGTCGGGTAATAACAACACTCATATAAAGAATAAGGTTTTTACAACCAAAAAAGAAGGTCGTTATGAATCGTTTTATTATGGCCAACAGTCAGCAATGTCTGGGTTGTCATGCTTGTGAAATCGCCTGTGTCATGGCTCACAATGATGAACAACATGTCTTGAGCCAACACCATTTTCACCCCCGAATTACGGTTATTAAACATCAGCAACAGCGTAGTGCGGTAACCTGCCATCACTGCGAAGATGCGCCCTGTGCCCGTAGCTGCCCCAATGGCGCGATCAGCCATGTTGATGACAGTATTCAGGTCAATCAACAAAAGTGCATTGGCTGTAAATCCTGCGTGGTGGCCTGTCCGTTTGGCACCATGCAAATCGTCCTGACCCCCGTCGCTGCGGGTAAAGTGAAAGCTACAGCGCATAAATGCGACCTGTGCGCAGGGCGAGAAAACGGCCCCGCCTGTGTCGAAAACTGCCCGGCGGATGCGTTGCAACTGGTCACCGACTCCACATTATCCGGCATGGCGAAATCCCGCCGCTTACGCACCGCTCGTCAGGAACATCAACCCTGGCATGCCAGTACAACGGCACAAGAAATGCCGGTGATGAGTAAAGTTGAGCAAATGCAGGCAACGCCCGCGCGCGGCGAGCCGGATAAACTGGCAATTGAAGCGCGTAAAACTGGCTTTGATGAGATTTATCTACCGTTTCGTGCCGATCAGGCGCAGCGAGAAGCCTCGCGCTGCCTGAAGTGCGGTGAACACAGCGTCTGTGAATGGACTTGCCCGCTGCATAACCATATTCCACAGTGGATTGAACTGGTGAAAGCCGGAAACATCGACGCAGCGGTCGAGCTTTCTCACCAGACCAACACCCTGCCAGAAATTACCGGGCGTGTCTGCCCGCAAGACCGCCTGTGTGAAGGTGCTTGCACCATTCGCGATGAACACGGCGCGGTAACCATCGGCAACATTGAACGCTACATTTCGGATCAGGCGCTGGCGAAAGGCTGGCGGCCTGACTTAAGCCACGTCACCAAAGTCGACAAGCGGGTGGCGATTATCGGCGCGGGGCCGGCGGGGCTGGCTTGTGCGGATGTCCTGACGCGTAACGGTGTTGAGGTGACGGTGTACGATCGCCATCCGGAAATCGGCGGCCTGCTCACCTTTGGCATTCCTTCTTTTAAACTGGATAAATCTCTGCTGGCGCGTCGTCGGGAAATCTTCAGCGCGATGGGAATTCACTTCGAACTCAATTGTGAAGTGGGCAAAGATGTCTCTTTGGATGCGTTGCTGGAACAGTATGATGCGGTCTTCGTTGGCGTAGGTACTTACCGTTCCATGAAAGCGGGCTTACCCAATGAAGATGCGCCGGGCGTTTATGACGCTCTGCCGTTCCTCATTGCTAACACCAAACAGGTGATGGGGCTTGAAGAATTACCGGAAGAGCCGTTTATCAATACCGCCGGACTAAATGTCGTGGTACTGGGCGGTGGCGACACCGCAATGGACTGTGTGCGCACCGCGTTGCGTCACGGCGCGAGTAACGTCACCTGTGCCTATCGTCGTGACGAAGCTAACATGCCTGGCTCGAAAAAAGAGGTGAAAAACGCCCGCGAAGAGGGAGCGAACTTCGAATTTAACGTCCAGCCGGTGGCGCTTGAGCTGAATGAACAAGGTCACGTTTGCGGAATTCGTTTCCTGCGCACGCGTCTTGGTGAAGCGGATGCACAAGGACGTCGACGTCCGGTGCCGGTTGAAGGTAGTGAATTTGTCATGCCAGCCGACGCGGTGATTATGGCGTTTGGTTTTAACCCGCATGGGATGCCGTGGCTGGAGTCGCACGGTGTCACTGTGGATAAATGGGGCCGTATTGTGGCGGACGTTGAAAGCCAGTACCGTTACCAGACGACGAACCCGAAAATCTTCGCCGGTGGCGACGCCGTGCGTGGTGCGGATCTGGTGGTTACCGCAATGGCGGAAGGGCGTCATGCGGCGCAGGGAATTATTGACTGGCTGGGGGTAAAATCAGTCAAATCTCACTAATTTCATACACAGACAAACCCGACTTCACAGCGTAAGATAACAGTTCATTTCGCGCTGTGGAGTCGGTATGACGCAACAAATCACCCTCATCAAAGACAAAATTCTCTCCGATAACTATTTCACCCTGCACAACATTACTTATGATCTTACGCGCAAAGATGGCGAAGTGATCCGCCATAAACGTGAGGTTTATGATCGCGGTAATGGCGCGACGATCCTTCTGTACAACGCGAAGAAAAAGACCGTGGTGCTGATTCGTCAGTTCCGCGTTGCCACCTGGGTTAATGGCAATGAAAGTGGGCAGTTGATTGAAACCTGCGCCGGGCTGCTGGATAACGATGAACCGGAAGTCTGTATTCGCAAAGAAGCGATTGAAGAGACGGGTTATGAAGTTGGCGAAGTACGCAAATTATTTGAACTGTATATGTCGCCTGGCGGTGTAACCGAGTTAATCCACTTTTTTATCGCGGAATACAGTGACAGTCAGCGCGCTAACGCGGGTGGCGGCGTAGAAGATGAAGATATTGAAGTGCTCGAGCTGCCGTTCAGCCAGGCGCTGGAGATGATCAAAACTGGCGAGATACGTGACGGTAAGACGGTGTTATTGCTTAACTATTTGCAAGCGTCACATTTAATGGACTGAAAAGTAACAATAATATTTCGCTGATTATTATTGGCTCAATCCGATAAATCCGATTGAGCCGCGCTATCTGCGCAACGAAGATACGACTTGTGCTGTTTGTTTGAACTTCTGGGGTCGTACCGTCCATGCGCTATCGCATTTTCCTTCTCATGTTTATCGCTTTGTTGCCGACGTCTTTAGCGTGGGCAGCACCAGCGCAACGGACGTTTTCCGACTGGCAGGTCACTTGTAATAATCAAAATTTCTGCGTAGCGCGCAACACAGGCGATCACAATGGGTTGGTGATGACTCTTAGCCGCAGTGCCGGGGCGCATACCGACGCCGTTTTACGTATTGAGCGTGGTGGTTTGAAATCACCGGATGCGTTGGAAGAGGAGATAGGGCCACGACTACTATTAGATGGCAAGCCGCTGGCATTAATAGGAGATAAGTGGCGAATTTCGCCGTGGTTATTAGTGACCGATGATACGGCGACCATCACCGCGTTTTTAAAGAGGGTTCAGGATGGGAAGGCAATCACCTTACGTGACGGCGAGCAGACCATTTCTTTGAGCGGTTTAAAAGCGGCGTTGATATTTATTGATGCCCAACAAAAGCGCATTGGTAGTGAAACCGCGTGGATCAAGAAAGGGGATGAGCCGCCGCTTAGCGTGCCGCCTGCGCCTGCACTGAAAGAGGTCGCAGTAGTGAATCCAACGCCAACGCCACTCTCACTTGAAGAACGTAACGATTTGCTGGATTACGGTAACTGGCGGATGAAGGGGCTGCGTTGTTCGCTTGACCCGTTGCGTCGTGAAGTGAGCGTCACGGCGCTGACCGACGACAAGGCATTAATGATGATTGGCTGTGAGGCTGGCGCGTATAACACCATTGATCTGGCGTGGATCGTTTCGCGTAAAAAACCGCTGGCATCGCGCCCGGTAAGGTTGCGCTTACCGTTCAACAACGGTCAGGAGACGAATGAACTGGAGTTGATGAACGCGACATTTGATGAAAAGTCGCGTGAACTGGTGACGTTAGCGAAAGGGCGTGGGTTAAGCGATTGTGGTATCCAGACTCGCTGGCGTTTTGACGGCCAGCGCTTTCGTCTGGTGCGTTACGCCGCAGAGCCAACCTGCGATAACTGGCATGGACCAGACGCCTGGCCCACGTTGTGGATCACCCGTTAAACATCATGGCGGGAACATGTAAGCCTGATAAGACGCGCCAGGCCGGATAAGACGCGGTAGGCCGGATAAGACGCGTCAGCGTCGCATCCGGCAATCAGCATCCGGCAATCAGCATCCGGCAATCAGCATCCGGCAATCAGCATCAGACGCCTTTTACCCCAAGCACCTTATGCGCTTTTGCCACAATATTCTCGGCAGTAAAGCCAAAGAACGGGAACAGTTTATCCGCCGGAGCAGATTCGCCATAACCCGTCATTCCGACAATCGCCCCTTTCAGACCGACATATTTGTACCAGTAATCGGCAATACCTGCTTCTACCGCTACGCGGGCAGAAACGTTTGAGGGCAGCACCGACTCACGATATTCCTCATCCTGGGCGTCAAAAATATCCGTCGAGGGTAAGGAAACCACGCGCACATTGCGTCCTTCGCCCGCCAGTTTCTCTGCCGCTTGCAGGGTAATCTCCATCTCTGAACCGGTAGCAATCAAGATAATATCCGGCTTGCCGCCGCTGTCTTTCAACACATAACCGCCACGAGCAATCTCTTTCACCTGCTCCGGAGTGCGTTCCACCTGGGCCAGATTTTGTCTGGAGAGGATCAGCGCCGTCGGTCCGTTATGGCGCTCAACCGCCAGTTTCCAGCCCACCGCCGCTTCTACCTGATCGCACGGTCGCCAGGTGCTGAAATTCGGCGTTAAGCGCAAACTGGCCAGTTGCTCAACCGCCTGGTGCGTCGGGCCATCTTCCCCCAGACCAATCGAGTCATGGGTATAAACCATAATCTGCCGCGCTTTCATCAGTGCCGCCATACGCGCGGCGTTGCGGGCATATTCAACAAACATCAGGAACGTTGCGGTATACGGTACAAATCCACCGTGGTGCGCGATGCCGTTGGCGATAGCGGTCATACCAAATTCACGCACCCCGTAGTGAATATAATTCCCTGCTGGATCTTCCTTCAGCGACACAGAACCTTTCCAGATGGTGAGGTTGCTGGGAGCCAGATCCGCTGAACCGCCAAGCAGCTCCGGCAGCATTGGGCCGTAAGCGTTAAGCGTATTTTGCGAGGCTTTGCGGGTCGCGATTTTCGCCGGATTCGCCTGCAACTCATTGATATATTTCTGAGTCGTTTTCTCCCAGTCTTTCGGCAAACCGCCACTCATCCGGCGGGTAAACTCTTCTGCCAGTTGTGGATGGGCTTTTTTATACGCGGCAAACTTCTCATTCCAGCTCTGCTGCGCTTTTTCGCCTTTTTCGCGGCCATCCCAGGCGTGGTAAATCTCTTTGGGGATCTCAAAGGGTGGATGATGCCAGCCCAGTTTTTGCCGTGCCAGCGCCACTTCTTCTTCACCCAGTGGGGCGCCGTGCGCCTCTTCTTTACCCGCTTTATTAGGCGAGCCAAAGCCAATCACCGTGCGGCAGATAATCAGCGACGGCTTATCTTTCACGCTTTGTGCTTCGAGAATAGCTTCCTTCACCGCTTGCGGATCGTGACCGTCGATTTCGTGGACAACATGCCAGTGATAGGCTTCAAAGCGTTTTGCCGTATCGTCGGTAAACCAGCCTTCAGTTTCACCATCAATCGAAATCCCGTTGTGATCGTAAAAACCAATCAGCTTACCGAGTCCCAGCGTTCCCGCCAGTGAACAGACCTCATGGGAGATACCTTCCATCAGGCAACCATCACCCATAAACACATAAGTGAAGTGATCGACAATCTCATGATCCGGCTGGTTAAACTGCGCCGCCAGCGTGCGTTCTGCTATCGCCAGTCCGACTGCGTTCGCCAGCCCCTGACCCAGCGGCCCCGTGGTGGTTTCTACGCCCGGCGTATAGCCAATCTCCGGGTGACCTGGTGTTTTTGAATGTAGCTGACGGAAGTTCTTCAGCTCTTCCAGCGGCAGGTCGTAACCGGTCAGATGCAGCAAACTGTAGAGCAGCATCGATGCGTGACCGTTAGAGAGAATAAAGCGGTCGCGATCATACCAGGTCGGGTCGGTGGGGTTATGTTTAAGAAAATCGTTCCACAACACTTCGGCAATATCGGCCATGCCCATCGGCGCGCCGGGATGACCAGAATTGGCTTTTTGCACCGCATCCATACTGAGCGCGCGAATCGCATTGGCAAGGTCTTTTCGGGACATAGAACACTCCGTGGCTGGTTTACAGTTTGGCGGCAAGAAGATCTTCCAGTTTGCGTTGATCGACAGCGAACAGGCGGATGCCTTCAGACAGTTTTTCTACCGCCATCGCATCCTGATTGTGTTCCCAACGAAATTCCGCTTCGCTCATAGGGGTAGGGCGCGGGAAATGCTGAGAAGGCGGGATTAATTTACGTACCACCGGCGAGACTTTTTCCTGCAACTCTTTCAGCAAGTTCGGCGCGATGGTCAGACGGTCACAACCGGTTAAAGCGAGGATTTGCTCGGTACGGCGGAAACTTGCGCCCATCACGATGGTTTCGTAACGGTGCTGTTTATAGTAGTCGTAGATATTGCGTACTGATTTGACGCCCGGATCTTCTTCTACCACATATGGGTCCATTGGTTTGCGCGCCTGATACCAGTCATAAATACGGCCCACAAACGGTGAAATCAGAAAAACGCCTGCTTCTGCGCAGGCTCGTGCCTGAGCAAAGGAAAACAGCAGCGTCAGATTGCAATTAATACCTTCTTTTTCCAGCTCTTCTGCCGCGCGAATTCCTTCCCATGTCGAAGCCAACTTGATCAGAATGCGTGACTTCTCAACGCCTTGCTGCTGGTACAAATCCACCAGATGGCGCGCTTTCTCAATACTCTTTTCTTTATCAAAAGAGAGGCGTGCATCAACTTCTGTCGACACACGACCGGGTACGATTTTGAGAATTTCTGTACCGAAATTGACCGCCAGTTTGTCACAGGCCGCGACGACTTGTTGTTCCTGGGTTTGACCGTTTTTTTTACCCCAGGCAATAGCATCGTCTATTAAATGCTCATATTGTGATAATCCGGCAGCCTTGAGTAACAGCGAAGGATTGGTGGTGGCATCCTGAGGATGGTAGTGACGAATGGACTCAATATCGCCACTGTCTGCCACGACCGTGGTGAACTGTTTGATGCCGTCTAACTCGTTCATAGGAAATACTCCTTGAAAAGTAAAGTGTTAGATGAGTGCGTTAATTCACACTTCTGACAAATTTCGCGAAACGCATCAAAAAAGCATAGCAGACAGGCATGGTATTGCTGGATTAAGCAGGTAACATCAGTGTTATAGGATTATTACCGAAACATTATTTTGATGTGGAGAGTTTGGACTTGCTCAAAGTCTGAAAGCTCCGGCAAGGTGATAATGTGCGCCACGTTGTGGGCGAAGGCAGCAACCCACACATTTTTGTGAACGTTACGTGAAAGGAACAACCAAATGGATGACCAGTTAAAACAAAGTGCACTTGATTTCCATGAATTTCCAGTCCCAGGGAAAATCCAGGTTTCTCCGACCAAACCTCTGGCAACGCAGCGCGATCTGGCGCTGGCCTATTCGCCTGGCGTCGCCGCGCCTTGTCTTGAAATCGAAAAAGATCCGTTAAAAGCCTACAAATATACAGCGCGCGGTAACCTGGTGGCGGTGATCTCTAACGGTACGGCAGTGCTGGGGCTCGGTAACATTGGAGCACTGGCAGGCAAACCGGTAATGGAAGGCAAGGGCGTTCTGTTTAAGAAATTCGCCGGGATAGATGTGTTTGACATCGAAGTTGATGAGCTGGACCCGGATAAATTTATTGAAGTGGTCGCCGCACTCGAACCGACGTTCGGTGGTATCAACCTTGAAGACATTAAAGCGCCAGAATGTTTCTACATTGAGCAGAAACTGCGCCAGCGAATGAACATTCCGGTATTCCATGACGACCAGCACGGTACGGCAATCATCAGCACCGCCGCCATCCTCAACGGCTTGCGCGTGGTGGAGAAAAATATCTCCGACGTAAGGATGGTGGTTTCTGGCGCAGGTGCAGCGGCAATCGCCTGTATGAACCTGCTGGTGGCGCTGGGTCTGCAAAAACACAACATCGTAGTTTGCGACTCAAAAGGCGTTATCTATCAGGGGCGCGAGCCGAACATGGCGGAAACCAAAGCGGCATATGCAGTTGTGGATGACGGCAAACGTACCCTCGACGATGTGATTGAAGGCGCGGATATTTTCCTCGGCTGTTCCGGCCCGAAAGTGCTGACCCAGGAGATGGTGAAGAAAATGGCTCGCGCGCCGATGATTCTGGCGCTGGCGAACCCGGAACCGGAAATTCTGCCGCCGCTGGCGAAAGAAGTGCGTCCGGACGCCATCATCTGTACCGGTCGTTCCGACTATCCGAACCAGGTCAACAACGTGCTTTGCTTCCCGTTCATCTTCCGTGGCGCGCTGGACGTTGGCGCAACGGCCATCAACGAAGAGATGAAACTGGCAGCGGTACGCGCAATTGCTGAACTGGCTCATGCGGAACAGAGCGAAGTGGTTGCTTCTGCCTATGGCGATCAGGATCTGAGCTTTGGCCCGGAATACATTATTCCTAAACCGTTCGATCCACGTCTGATCGTCAAGATCGCGCCAGCGGTGGCAAAAGCGGCAATGGAGTCCGGTGTGGCGACGCGCCCGATTGCCGACTTTGACGCCTACATCGACAAGTTGACCGAGTTCGTTTACAAAACCAACCTGTTTATGAAGCCGATTTTCTCCCAGGCTCGCAAAGCGCCGAAGCGCGTTGTCCTGCCTGAAGGGGAAGAGGCGCGCGTTCTGCACGCGACTCAGGAACTGGTAACGCTGGGACTGGCAAAACCAATTCTTATTGGTCGTCCAAATGTGATCGAAATGCGCATTCAGAAACTGGGTTTGCAGATCAAAGCGGGCGTTGATTTTGAGATCGTCAATAACGAATCCGATCCGCGCTTTAAAGAGTACTGGAGCGAATACTTCCAGATCATGAAGCGTCGTGGTGTAACTCAGGAACAGGCGCAGCGTGCTCTGATCAGCAACCCGACTGTGATCGGCGCGATCATGGTTCAGCGTGGCGAAGCCGATGCAATGATCTGCGGTACGGTGGGCGAATATCACGAACACTTCAGCGTGGTGAAAAATGTGTTTGGCTATCGCGATGGTGTTCACACCGCTGGCGCAATGAACGCGCTGCTGCTGCCGAGTGGTAACACCTTTATTGCTGATACTTACGTCAATAATGAGCCAGATGCAGAAGAGCTGGCGGAGATCACCTTGATGGCGGCAGAAACGGTCCGTCGTTTCGGTATTGAGCCGCGCGTTGCTCTGCTGTCGCATTCCAACTTCGGCTCTTCTGACTGCCCGTCGTCAAGCAAGATGCGTAAAGCGCTGGAGCTGGTGAGAGAACGTGCTCCTGAACTGATGATTGATGGTGAAATGCATGGTGACGCGGCGCTGGTAGAAGCGATTCGCAACGACCGTATGCCGGACAGCCCTTTGAAAGGTTCCGCCAATATTCTGGTGATGCCGAACATGGAAGCCGCCCGCATTAGTTACAACTTGTTGCGCGTTTCCAGCTCGGAAGGTGTGACGGTCGGCCCGGTGCTGATGGGCGTGGCAAAACCGGTTCACGTATTAACGCCAATCGCGTCAGTGCGTCGTATCGTTAACATGGTGGCGCTGGCCGTGGTTGAAGCGCAAACTCAACCGCTGTAATTCTTAATGTTAAATCACGCTTACCCTGAATTATTCGGGGTAAGCGATTTACCGCAATATATCAGAAGGGATTATTACTGGTTTTTCGAATAATAAAGTACGCCATATAAAAATAAATCAATTATCAATTTAATTATATTCATGTGCTGCACGTGAAAATTTATGCATTACATAAAATATCTCCCCATTCTTAGTGATCTACCTCACCTTTCAAACTCGCTTGCCGAATTTTGTTATTTACTCTGACGAAAAATTGTCACGATAGCCGCAAGTTTTTCACAGGCGGCGACTCATGGATAAAGAACGCATCATTCAGGAATTTGTGCCCGGGAAACAGGTCACGCTGGCACATCTCATTGCGCACCCTGGCGAGGAACTGGCGAAGAAAATCGGTGTTCCGGATGCAGGTGCAATCGGCATTATGACGCTAACTCCCGGCGAAACGGCGATGATTGCCGGTGATTTAGCATTGAAAGCCGCCGACGTACACATTGGTTTTCTCGACCGCTTCAGTGGTGCTCTGGTGATTTATGGCTCGGTGGGCGCAGTGGAAGAAGCTTTATTACAAACCGTTAGCGGTTTAGGGCGCTTATTAAATTATACGCTGTGTGAAATGACGAAAAGTTAATACGAGGCATTCATGAAACGAATCGCGTTTGTGGGGGCCGTCGGGGCAGGAAAAACAACGCTTTTTAATGCTTTGCAGGGGAATTACGCTCTCGCCAGAAAAACGCAGGCTGTGGAATTTAATGATAAGGGTGATATTGATACTCCAGGTGAATATTTTAGCCATCCCCGCCTGTATCACGCCTTAATTACCACGCTACAGGATGTGGACATGCTGATCTATGTCCACGGCGCGAATGACCCGGAAAGCCGATTACCTGCCTGGTTGCTGGATATTGGCGTTATTAAACGGCAAATCGCCGTCATCAGTAAAACGGACATGCCAGATGCTGACATCGCCGCTACGCGACAGCTATTGCTTGAGACGGGCTTCGAAGAACCGATTTTCGCGCTAAACAGCCACGACCCGCAAAGCGTGCAGCAACTGGTGGATTATCTGGCATCTCTCACCGAACAGGAGGAAGCAGGTGAAAAAACTCATCACAGCGAATGATATTCGTGAAGCACATTCACGCGGCGAACAGGCAATGTCCGTGGTTCTGCGTGCCAGCATTATTACCCCGGAAGCGCGAGAAGTGGCGGCCCTGCTGGGGGTTACCATCATCGAGTGCGATGAATCGACGCCGGTAACGGCATCCGTTCCCGCCAGCGCGCCAGCCGATAAAACCGAAAACCAGCGCATCCGCGAAACCATCATCGCCCAGTTACCGGAAGGCCAGTTTACCGAAAGCCTGGTCGCGCAACTGATGGAAAAAGTGATGAAGGAAAAACAGTCGCTGGAGCAGGGCGCAATGCAGCCGAGCTTTAAATCGGTGACCGGCAAAGGCGGCATCAAAGTGATTGATGGCGGCAGCGTGAAATTTGGTCGTTTCGATGGCGCACAACCGCACTGCGTGGGCTTGACTGATCTCGTGACCGGAGACGACGGTAGCAGCATGGCCGCCGGTTTTATGCAGTGGGAGAACGCCTTCTTCCCGTGGACCCTGAACTACGACGAAATCGACATGGTACTGGAAGGGGAACTGCATGTTCGCCACGAAGGCGAAACCATGATCGCCAAAGCGGGCGATGTGATGTTTATCCCGAAAGGTTCCAGCATCGAATTTGGTACGACATCCAGCGTGAAGTTCCTGTATGTCGCCTGGCCGGCGAACTGGCAATCCCTATGAAAGATTTCATCACCGAAGCATGGCTAAGAGCAAACCATACGCTCAGCGAAGGCGCAGAGATCCATCTCCCTGCGGACAGTCGCCTGACGCCCTCTGCCCGGGAGTTGCTGGAAAGCCGCCATCTGCGCATCAAGTTTATTGATGAGCAGGGGAGTTTGTTTGTTGACGATGAACTGCAGCAGCCGCAGCGTGTTCACGGGTTGACCAGTAGTGATGAATATCCGCAAGCGTGCTGCGAACTGTGTCGCCAGCCGGTGGCAAAAAGGCCTGACACGCTGACTCACCTGTCGGCGGAAAAAATGGTCGCTAAAAGCGATCCGCGCCTGGGTTTTCGCGCTGTCCTCGACAGCACCATTGCGCTGACAGTGTGGCTGCAAATTGAACTGGCGGAACCGTGGCAGCCGTGGCTGGCGGATATCCGTTCGCGTCTTGGCAACATTATGCGTGCCGATGCGTTGGGGGAACCGCTGGCCGATCAGGCGATTGTCGGGTTTTCTGACGAAGAGCTGCATCGGCTTTCTCACCAGCCGCTGCGTTATCTCGACCACGATCATCTGGTGCCGGAAGCCAGCCACGGACGCGATGCGGCGTTGCTGAACCTGCTGCGAACCAAAGTGCGGGAAACCGAAACCGTCGCGGCGCAGGTGTTTATTACCCGCAGTTTTAACGTACTGCGTCCGGACATCTTGCAGGCGCTGAACCGCCTTTCCAGCACGGTTTACGTGATGATGATTTTGAGCGTAACGAAGCAGCCGCTAACGGTGAAACAGATCCAACAACGACTGGGGGAAACGCAATGATTATTGAACGTTGTCGTGAACTGGCGTTGCGAGCGCCCGCCAGAGTGGTTTTTCCGGATGCGTTAGACCAGCGTGTGCTGAAAGCTGCGCAATATCTGCATCAGCAAGGCCTGGCGACGCCCATTCTGGTCGCCAGTCCGTTTGAACTTCGCCAGTTTGCGTTCACTCATGGTGTGGCGATGGATGGACTACAGGCCATTGATCCGCATGGCAACCTCGCAATGCGGGAAGAATTTGCCCAGCGCTGGCTGACCCGTGCGGGAGAAAAAACGCCGCCGGATGCGCTGGAAAAACTCACCGACCCGTTGATGTTCGCCGCCGCGATGGTTAGCGCCGGTAAAGCGGATGTCTGTATCGCGGGCAATCTCTCTTCCACGGCGAATGTGTTGCGTGCCGGATTACGCATTATTGGTTTGCAACCTAACTGTAAAACGCTCTCCTCCATTTTCCTGATGTTGCCGCAGTACAGCGGCCCGGTGTTGGGTTTTGCCGATTGCAGCGTAGTGCCGCAACCAACGGCGACGCAACTGGCTGATATCGCGCTTGCCAGCGCCGAAACATGGCGGGCTATCACCGGAGAAGAGCCGCGCGTGGCGATGCTGTCATTTTCCAGCAACGGCAGCGCCCGCCACCCCTGCGTTGCTAACGTTCAGCAGGCGACAGAAATAATCCGTGAACGCGCGCCACAACTGGTAGTGGATGGCGAGTTGCAGTTTGACGCCGCCTTTGTGCCGGAAGTGGCAGCGCAAAAAGCGCCTGCCAGCCCGCTTCAGGGCAACGCCAATGTGATGGTTTTTCCGTCGCTAGAGGCGGGAAATATTGGCTACAAAATCGCACAACGACTTGGCGGATATCGTGCCGTTGGGCCATTGATACAAGGACTTGCCGCGCCGATGCACGATCTCTCGCGTGGTTGTAGCGTGCAGGAAATTATCGAGCTGGCGCTGGTGGCCGCCGTACCGCGTCAGACAAAAGTGAACCGCGAAAGCAGTTTATCCACACTGGTTGAATGAACGGTCCCGTTCTGGACCCCTATAAAGAGGAAAACACAATGGAAGCATTAGGAATGATCGAAACCCGGGGCCTGGTTGCACTGATTGAGGCTTCTGATGCGATGGTGAAAGCCGCGCGCGTCAAACTGGTTGGTGTTAAGCAGATTGGTGGCGGTCTGGTGACTGCAATGGTTCGCGGTGATGTTGCTGCCTGTAAAGCCGCGACCGATGCCGGTGCCGCAGCGGCACAGCGTATTGGCGAGCTGGTATCCGTACACGTTATCCCGCGTCCGCACGGCGACCTGGAAGAAGTCTTTCCGATCGGCCTGAAAGGCGACAGCAGCAACCTGTAATCACCCTGTGTGACGTCGATTCGGGCGTCACGCTCTCTCCTTGTTCATTTTACCTTCTGCGGAGGGTAGGGGGAGCTTTTACCTGAAATACGCCATGGAGGCGGGTATGAAACTGGCAGTCGTCACAGGACAAATTGTTTGTACCGTACGCCATCACGGACTGGCGCATGACAAATTGCTGATGGTGGAAATGATTGATCCACAGGGAAATCCCGATGGGCAGTGTGCCGTCGCTATCGACAATATTGACGCAGGAACCGGAGAGTGGGTGTTGCTGGTGAGTGGCAGTTCCGCCCGCCAGGCGCATAAAAGCGAAACATCGCCGGTCGACTTGTGCGTGATTGGCATTGTCGATGAGGTGGTGTCTGGCGGTCAGGTCATTTTCCACAAATAAGGCAGAACATCATGAATCAACAGGATATTGAACAGGTGGTGAAAGCGGTGCTGCTGAAAATGCAAAGCAGTGATACACCGCCCGCCGCCGTTCATGAGATGGGCGTTTTTGCTTCCCTGGATGACGCCGTTGCGGCTGCTAAAGTGGCGCAACCTGAGTTAAAAAGTGTGGCGATGCGCCAGTTAGCCATTGCTGCTATTCGTGAAGCAGGCGAAAAGCACGCCAGAGATTTAGCAGAACTTGCCGTTAGTGAAACCGGCATGGGTCGCGTTGACGATAAATTTGCCAAAAACGTCGCTCAGGCGCGCGGTACGCCGGGTGTTGAATGCCTTTCTCCGCAGGTGCTGACCGGTGATAACGGCCTGACCTTGATTGAAAACGCACCCTGGGGCGTGGTGGCTTCGGTGACACCGTCAACCAATCCGGCGGCAACTGTAATTAATAACGCCATCAGCCTGATCGCCGCGGGTAACAGCGTCATTTTCGCCCCACATCCGGCGGCGAAAAAAGTCTCTCAGCGGGCGATTACGTTACTCAACCAGGCGATTGTCGCCGCAGGCGGGCCAGAAAATTTACTGGTTACCGTGGCAAATCCGGATATCGAAACCGCGCAACGCTTGTTCAGGTTTCCGGGCATTGGCCTTTTGGTGGTGACAGGTGGCGAAGCGGTAGTGGAAGCGGCGCGCAAACACACCAATAAACGCCTGATTGCCGCAGGTGCCGGTAATCCGCCGGTGGTGGTGGATGAAACCGCCGACCTCGCCCGTGCCGCGCAGTCCATCGTCAAAGGCGCTTCTTTCGATAACAACATCATTTGTGCCGATGAAAAGGTACTGATTGTCGTTGATAGCGTAGCCGATGAACTGATGCGCCTGATGGAAGGCCAGCACGCGGTGAAACTGACCGCAGAGCAGGCACAGCAACTGCAATCTGTGTTGCTGAAAAATATCGACGAGCGCGGAAAAGGCACCGTCAGCCGTGACTGGGTAGGTCGTGACGCGGCGAAAATCGCGGCAGCAATTGGCCTGAACGTCCCGCAAGAAACGCGTTTGCTGTTTGTGGAAACCACAGCAGAACATCCCTTTGCCGTTACCGAGCTGATGATGCCGGTGTTGCCTGTCGTGCGCGTCACCAACGTGGCTGATGCCATTGCGCTGGCGGTGAAACTGGAAGGTGGTTGCCACCACACGGCGGCAATGCACTCGCGCAATATCGACAACATGAACCAGATGGCAAACGCCATTGATACCAGCATTTTCGTCAAGAACGGGTCGTGCATTGCCGGGCTGGGGCTGGGCGGAGAAGGCTGGACCACGATGACCATCACCACGCCAACCGGTGAAGGGGTAACCAGCGCGCGGACGTTTGTTCGTCTGCGCCGCTGTGTATTAGTCGATGCGTTTCGCATTGTTTAAGGAGTAACAGATGGCGCACGACGAACAATGGCTCACCCCACGTCTGCAAACAGCAGCAACGTTGTGTAACCAGACGCCAGCGGCGACGGAATCTCCGCTGTGGTTGGGGGTGGATCTGGGCACCTGCGATGTGGTGTCAATGGTCGTCGACCGCGACGGTCAGCCGGTGGCGGTATGCCTCGACTGGGCCGATGTGGTCCGTGACGGCATCGTCTGGGATTTCTTCGGCGCAGTCACCATTGTTCGTCGCCATCTTGACACCCTTGAGCAGCAATTGGGTCGCCGTTTTAGTCATGCGGCGACGTCATTTCCCCCGGGGACGGATGCGCGTATTTCCATCAACGTGCTGGAATCTGCCGGACTGGAAGTGAGTCATGTGCTGGATGAGCCAACGGCGGTGGCAGACCTGCTGCAACTGGACAACGCTGGCGTAGTGGATATCGGCGGTGGCACCACCGGTATTGCCATTGTGAAACAGGGCAAAGTGACTTACTCGGCAGATGAAGCGACTGGCGGACATCATATCTCTCTGACCCTCGCCGGAAATCGTCGCATTCCGCTGGAAGAGGCGGAGCATTACAAGCGCGGTCACGGCAAAGAAATTTGGCCTGCGGTGAAGCCGGTATACGAAAAAATGGCGGACATTGTCGCCCGACATATCGCAGGGCAGAGCATTACTGATTTATGGCTGGCAGGTGGTTCCTGTATGCAACCGGGCGTGGCGGAACTGTTTCGCAAACAATTCCCGGCATTACAGGTGCATTTACCGCAGCACAGTTTGTTTATGACCCCGCTGGCGATAGCCAGTAGCGGGCGAGAGAAAGCGGAGGGGATCTATGCAAAATGAATTGCAAACGGCGCTCTTTCAGGCATTCGATACCCTGAATCTGCAACGGGTAAAAACATTTAGCGTTCCGCCAGTGACGCTCAGCGGTCTGGGCGCGGTGAGCGGTTGTGGACAACAAGCGCAAACCCGTGGCCTGAAACATCTGTTTGTAATGGCAGACAGCTTTTTACATCAGGCGGGGATGACCGCTGGCCTTATGCGTAGTCTGGCCGTCAAAGGAATTGCCATCACGCTCTGGCCGTGTCCGGTGGGCGAACCGTGTATTACTGATGTTTGTGCGGCTGTGGCGCAACTGCGTGAATCGGGTTGCGATGGGGTGATCGCGTTTGGCGGTGGCTCGGTGCTGGATGCGGCGAAAGCCGTTGCGTTGCTGGTGACGAACCCCGATAGCACACTGGCTGGGATGTCAGAAAACAGCGTTCTGCAATCACGCCTGCCGCTGATTGCCATTCCAACGACTGCCGGAACCGGCTCTGAAACCACTAACGTGACGGTGATTATCGACGCAGTGAGCGGGCGCAAGCAGGTATTAGCACATGCTTCGCTGATGCCGGATGTTGCCATTCTCGACGCCGCGCTGACCGAAGGCGTGCCGTCGCATGTCACGGCGATGACCGGTATCGACGCGTTAACTCATGCCATTGAAGCGTACAGCGCGCTGAACGCCACACCGTTTACCGACAGTCTGGCGATTGGCGCAATCGCGATGATCGGTAAATCGTTGCCGAAAGCGGTGGGCTACGGGCATGACCTTGCTGCGCGCGAGAGCATGTTGCTGGCTTCATGTATGGCCGGAATGGCGTTTTCCAGCGCGGGGCTTGGGTTGTGTCACGCGATGGCGCATCAGTCGGGTGCGGCGCTGCATATTCCACACGGTCTGGCGAACGCCATGTTGCTGCCAACGGTGATGGAGTTTAACCGAATGGTTTGTCGTGAACGCTTTAGCCAGGTTGGTCGGGCGCTGCGAACTAAAAAATCGGACGATCGTGACGCTATTAACGCGGTAAGTGAGCTGATTGTGGAAGTTGGGATTGGTAAACGGCTGGGCGATGTTGGTGCGACATCTGCGCATTACGATGCATGGGCGCAGGCCGCGCAGGAAGATATTTGTCTGCGTAGCAACCCGCGTACCGCCAGCCTGGAGCAGATAGTCAGCCTGTACGCAGCGGCGCAATAAACGCCGGATGCGACGCTTGTCGCGTCTTATCCGGCCTACAGGATTGCACATGCAGGGTGGATAAGGCGTTCACGCCGCATCCGCCAGTGGCGCGGTGCAGATGCCGGATGCGACGCTTGTCGCGTCTTATCCGGCCTACAGGATTGCACATGCAGGGTGGATAAGGCGTTCACGCCGCATCCGCCAGTGGCGCGGTGCAGATGCCGGATGCGACGCTTGTCGCGTCTTATCCGGCCTACAGGATTGCACATGCAGGGTGGATAAGGCGTTCACGCCGCATCCGCCAGTGGCGCGGTGCAGATGCCGGATGCGACGCTTGTCGCGTCTTATCCGGCCTACAGGATTGCACATGCAGGGTGGATAAGGCGTTCACGCCGCATCCGCCAGTGGCGCGGTGCAGATGCCGGATGCGACGCTTGTCGCGTCTTATCCGGCCTACAGGATTGCATATGCAGGGCGGATAAGGCGTTCACGCCGCATCCGCCAATAAATAATAACTAACAGGGAGTAAAGGCGATGGGAATTAATGAAATCATCATGTACATCATGATGTTCTTTATGCTGATAGCTGCCGTAGACAGGGTTCTGTCGCAGTTCGGCGGTTCAGCGCGTTTCCTCGGTAAATTCGGTAAAAGCATTGAGGGATCGGGCGGCCAGTTTGAAGAAGGCTTTATGGCAATGGGCGCTCTGGGTCTGGCGATGGTTGGTATGACCGCGCTTGCGCCTGTACTGGCACACGTACTTGGGCCGGTAATCATCCCGGTTTACGAAATGCTCGGCGCAAACCCGTCAATGTTCGCCGGAACACTGCTGGCGTGCGATATGGGCGGCTTCTTCCTCGCCAAAGAACTGGCGGGCGGCGATGTGGCAGCGTGGCTATACTCTGGGTTAATTCTCGGGTCGATGATGGGGCCAACGATTGTGTTTTCCATTCCGGTGGCGCTTGGCATCATCGAACCGTCTGACCGCCGTTATCTCGCACTCGGCGTGCTGGCCGGTATTGTGACCATTCCGATTGGTTGTATCGCCGGTGGTCTGGTGGCGATGTATTCCGGTGTGCAGATCAACGGCCAGCCGGTGGAATTTACCTTCGCGCTGATCCTGATGAATATGATCCCAGTGATCATTGTCGCGATTCTGGTGGCGCTGGGGCTGAAATTCATCCCGGAAAAAATGATCAACGGTTTCCAGATCTTCGCCAAATTTCTCGTGGCATTAATCACCATCGGTCTTGCCGCTGCGGTGGTGAAATTCCTGCTTGGCTGGGAACTGATCCCCGGTCTTGATCCCATCTTTATGTCTCCTGGCGACAAACCCGGCGAAGTGATGCGCGCCATTGAAGTGATCGGATCGATTTCCTGCGTTCTGTTGGGGGCGTACCCGATGGTGCTGCTGCTGACCCGCTGGTTTGAAAAACCGCTGATGAGTGTCGGTAAGCTGCTGAATATGAACAATATTGCGGCGGCGGGGATGGTGGCGACGCTTGCCAACAATATCCCGATGTTCGGCATGATGAAGCAGATGGATACCCGCGGCAAAGTGATCAACTGTGCCTTCGCCGTTTCCGCTGCCTTTGCCCTGGGCGACCACTTAGGTTTCGCCGCTGCCAACATGAACGCCATGATCTTCCCGATGATTGTCGGCAAGCTGATCGGCGGTGTTACGGCGATTGGCGTGGCGATGATGCTGGTGCCAAAAGAAGATGCGACCACGGCTAAAACCGAAGCGGAGGCGCAATCGTGAACACTCGCCAGCTACTGAGCGTCGGTATCGATATCGGCACCACCACCACCCAGGTGATCTTCTCCCACCTGGAACTGGTTAACCGTGCGGCAGTGTCGCAGGTGCCGCGTTACGAATTCATCAAACGCGAAATTAGCTGGCAAAGCCCGGTGTTCTTTACCCCTGTCGACAAACAGGGCGGATTAAAAGAAGCGGAACTGAAAACTTTAATCCTTGAGCAATATCAGGCTGCGGGCATTGCACCGGAGAGCGTCGATTCCGGTGCCATTATTATCACCGGCGAAAGCGCGAAAACCCGCAATGCCCGTCCGGCGGTGATGACGCTCTCTCAATCGCTGGGCGATTTTGTCGTCGCCAGTGCCGGACCGCATCTCGAATCGGTGATTGCCGGGCACGGTGCCGGAGCGCAAACCCTCTCTGAACAACGGTTATGTCGGGTGCTGAATATCGATATCGGTGGCGGCACGGCGAACTACGCCCTGTTCGATGCCGGAAAAATCAGCGGGACTGCCTGCCTCAACGTCGGCGGTCGGCTGCTGGAAACCGACTGCCAGGGGCGCGTGATTTACGCTCATAAACCGGGGCAGATGATTGTGGATGAGTGCTTCGGCACAGGCACTGACGCCCGTTTACTGACCGGTGCGCAGTTGGTGCAGGTTACCCGGCGGATGGCGGAACTGATTGTCGAAGTGATTGAAGGAACGCTCTCGCCGCTCGCGCAGGCATTGATGCAAACCGGTTTGCTGCCCGCAGGCGTTACGCCCGAAATCATTACTCTTTCTGGCGGCGTGGGCGAATGTTATCGCCATCAGCCCGCTGACCCGTTCTGTTTTGCCGATATTGGGCCGCTGCTGGCAACAGCGCTGCATGACCATCCGCGCCTGCGTGAGATGCGCGTGCAGTTTCCGGCGCAAACCGTGCGCGCCACGGTGATTGGCGCGGGTGCGCATACCCTTTCGCTCTCTGGCAGCACTATCTGGCTGGAGGGCGTGCAACTGCCGCTGCGCAATTTGCCGGTGGCGATCCCGATTGATGAAACGGATCTGGTGAATGGCTGGCAACAGGCGCTGATTCAGCTCGATCTTGATCCCAACTCTGACGCGTACGTGCTGGCGCTTCCCGCCGGGCTTCCCGTGCGTTACGCCGCGGTACTGACGGTCATCAACGCGCTGGTCGATTTCGTCGCGCGTTTTCCGAATCCGCATCCCCTGCTGGTGGTGGCCGGGCAGGACTTTGGTAAAGCTCTGGGCATGTTGCTGCGCCCACAGCTACAACAACTCCCGTTGGCAGTCATTGACGAAGTGATTGTTCGCGCGGGGGACTATATCGACATTGGTACGCCTCTTTTTGGCGGATCGGTTGTGCCGGTGACGGTGAAATCACTCGCATTTCCTTCCTGAGGGAACGACTTATGAAACTAAAGACCACATTGTTTGGCAATGTTTATCAATTCAAGGATGTAAAAGAGGTGCTGGCGAAGGCCAACGAACTGCGTTCGGGGGATGTGCTGGCGGGGGTTGCGGCAACAAGCTCGCAGGAGCGGGTAGCGGCAAAGCAGGTGTTGTCGGAAATGACCGTGGCGGATATCCGCAATAACCCGGTGATTGCCTATGAAGAAGACTGCGTGACGCGGCTGATTCAGGATGACGTTAACGAAACGGCCTACAACCAGATTAAAAACTGGAGCATCAGCGAGCTGCGTGAGTACGTCCTGAGCGACGAAACCAGCGTTGATGATATTGCCTTTACCCGTAAAGGGCTGACCTCGGAAGTGGTCGCGGCGGTGGCGAAGATTTGCTCTAACGCGGATCTGATCTACGGCGCAAAGAAAATGCCGATTATCAAAAAGGCCAATACCACCATCGGTATTCCAGGCACTTTCAGCGCCCGTTTGCAGCCAAACGATACCCGTGATGACGTACAAAGTATCGCCGCGCAAATCTATGAAGGGCTTTCCTTCGGGGTAGGCGATGCGGTGATCGGCGTCAACCCGGTGACGGACGATGTGGAAAACTTAAGCCGCGTGCTGGACACCATCTACGGGGTGATCGACAAATTCAACATTCCGACTCAGGGCTGCGTGCTGGCGCACGTCACCACCCAGATTGAAGCGATTCGTCGCGGCGCACCGGGCGGGCTGATTTTCCAGAGTATTTGTGGCAGCGAGAAAGGGCTGAAAGAGTTCGGCGTGGAACTGGCAATGCTGGACGAAGCCCGCGCAGTGGGCGCAGAGTTCAACCGTATCGCCGGGGAAAACTGCCTCTACTTCGAAACCGGACAAGGTTCTGCACTCTCCGCTGGTGCCAACTTCGGTGCAGATCAGGTGACGATGGAAGCGCGTAACTACGGGCTGGCGCGTCATTACGATCCGTTTATCGTCAACACCGTGGTCGGTTTTATTGGGCCGGAGTATCTCTACAACGACCGGCAGATTATCCGTGCGGGCTTAGAAGATCACTTTATGGGCAAGCTGAGCGGCATTTCTATGGGCTGTGACTGCTGCTACACCAACCACGCTGACGCTGACCAGAACCTCAACGAAAACCTGATGATCCTGCTCGCTACCGCAGGCTGCAACTACATCATGGGGATGCCACTGGGTGACGACATCATGCTCAACTACCAGACCACGGCGTTCCATGACACCGCTACTGTGCGTCAGTTACTGAATCTGCGTCCGTCACCGGAGTTTGAACGCTGGCTGGAAAGCATGGGCATTATGGCAAACGGTCGCCTGACCAAACGGGCGGGCGATCCGTCACTGTTCTTCTGATGACGCGGAGATAACACATCATGGATCAAAAACAGATTGAAGAAATTGTACGCAGCGTGATGGCGTCAATGGGACAAGCGGCCGCCGCGCCGTCAGAAGCAAAATGCGCCACCACAACCTGTGCAACACCGGTGACCTCGGAAAGCTGCGCGCTGGATTTAGGTTCTGCTGAAGCGAAGGCGTGGATTGGCGTTGAAAATCCGCATCGCGCAGACGTATTAGCCGAACTGCGCCGCAGCACCGTGGCCCGCGTCTGTACCGGTCGTGCCGGTCCGCGTCCGCGTACCCAGGCGCTGTTGCGTTTCCTGGCCGACCACTCGCGCTCTAAAGATACGGTGCTGAAAGAGGTGCCGGAAGAGTGGGTGAAAGCGCAGGGGCTGCTGGAAGTACGTTCTGAAATTAGCGACAAAAACCTTTATCTGACGCGCCCGGATCTGGGACGTCGTCTGTGTGCGGAAGCCGTCGAGGCTTTGAAAGCGCAATGTGTCGCCAATCCTGACGTGCAGGTCGTTGTCTCCGATGGTCTGTCTACGGATGCCATCACTGTGAACTACGAAGAAATTCTGCCGCCGCTGATGGCGGGCTTGCAACATGCGGGGCTGAAAGTCGGCACGCCGTTTTTTGTGCGTTATGGTCGCGTGAAAATTGAAGACCAGATTGGCGAGCTTCTTGGCGCGAAAGTGGTGATCCTGCTGGTGGGCGAACGTCCGGGGTTAGGGCAGTCAGAGAGCCTCTCCTGCTACGCCGTTTACTCACCGCGTATGGCAACTACCGTGGAAGCCGATCGCACCTGTATCTCTAACATTCACCAGGGCGGCACGCCGCCGGTTGAAGCCGCAGCCGTCATTGTGGATTTGGCGAAACGTATGCTGGAGCAGAAAGCATCCGGCATCAACATGACCCGATAAGGAGGCATCATGCCAGCTTTAGATTTGATTCGACCGTCGGTCACTGCCATGCGGGTGATTGCCTCCGTTAACGCTGATTTTGCGCGTGAACTGAAATTGCCGCCGCATATTCGTAGCCTCGGGCTGATTTCCGCCGATTCTGATGATGTCACCTACATTGCGGCTGATGAAGCGACAAAACAGGCGATGGTTGAAGTGGTGTATGGTCGCTCGCTGTATGCCGGCGCGGCGCACGGCCCGTCACCGACTGCCGGTGAAGTATTGATTATGCTCGGCGGGCCAAACCCGGCGGAAGTGCGTGCCGGTCTGGATGCGATGGTCGCGCATATTGAAAACGGCGCGGCGTTCCAGTGGGCGAACGATAAGCAAGATACGGCATTCCTCGCTCATGTGGTTTCGCGTACCGGTTCTTATCTCTCTTCCACTGCAGGCATTACGCTCGGTGATCCGATGGCGTATCTGGTGGCACCGCCGCTGGAAGCGACCTACGGCATTGATGCTGCGTTGAAATCTGCTGATGTGCAACTGGTGACTTATGTTCCGCCACCGTCAGAAACCAACTATTCAGCGGCATTTTTGACCGGTAGCCAGGCAGCGTGTAAAGCGGCCTGTAACGCCTTTACTGATGCAGTGCTGGAAATCGCGCGTAATCCAATCCAACGTGCGTAACGGAGGTTGCCGATGAACAATGCACTGGGTTTGTTGGAAGTTGACGGCATGGTCGCCGCAATCGATGCGGCAGATGCCATGCTGAAAGCGGCAAACGTGCGTCTGCTCAGTCATGAAGTGCTTGACCCCGGTCGCTTAACGCTGGTGGTGGAAGGCGATCTGGCGGCGTGTCGTGCGGCGCTGGATGCCGGTTATGCCGCCGCAATGCGTACCGGGCGAGTTATCAGCCGCAAGGAAATTGGTCGACCTGATGATGACACCCAGTGGCTGGTTGCTGGCTTTAACCGACAGCTAAAGCAACCTGGCGCGCCAGCGATCGTCACGGAATCTGCCGACGAGTTGTTGGCGTTGTTAACATCAGTACGTCAGGGAATGACGGTCGGAGAAGTTGCCGCCCACTTTGGCTGGCCGCTGGAAAAAGCCAGAAATGCGCTCGAACAGCTCTTTTCTGCCGGGACGTTGCGTAAACGCAGTAGTCGTTATCGTCTCAAGCCCCATTAACCTGTCGGAGGTGCCGGGTGTCATATAACACCCGGCATTAACATCATGAAAAAGACCCGTACAGCCAACTTGCACCATCTTTATCATGAACCCTTACCCGAAAATCTGAGGCTCACGCCGAAGGTTGAAGTGGATAATGTTCATCAACAACAGACAACAGATGTCTATGAACATGCTTTGACAATTACCGCCTGGCAGCAGATTTATGATCAACTGCATCCGGGAAAGTTTCATGGTGAATTTACGGAAATCCTGCTTGATGATATTCAGGTTTTCCGTGAATACACCGGTCTGGCGCTGCGCCAGTCGTGTCTGGTCTGGCCGAACTCATTCTGGTTTGGTATTCCGGCGACGCGCGGTGAACAGGGATTTATCGGTTCGCAATGTCTGGGAAGCGCAGAAATAGCCACGCGGCCCGGCGGCACTGAGTTTGAATTAAGTACGCCGGACGATTACACCATTCTTGGCGTGGTGATCTCGGAAGATGTCATTTCCCGTCACGCAAACTTTCTGCATAACCCGGAAAGGGTGCTGCATATGTTGCGTAATCAGTCGGCGCTGGAAGTGAAGGAGCAGCATAAAGCCGCACTGTGGGGCTTTGTTCAACAGGCGCTGGCGACGTTTTGCGAGAACCCGGAGAACTTACATCAATCCGCTGTGCGTAAAGTGCTTGGCGATAACTTGTTGTTGGCGATGGGAGTGATGCTGGAAGAAGCGCAGCCAATGGTGACGGCGGAAAGCATCAGCCATCAGGGCTATCGACGATTGCTTTCCCGCGCCCGCGAATATGTGCTGGAGAATATGTCCGAACCGGTAACGGTGCTGGACTTGTGCAATCAACTGCACGTCAGTCGCCGCACCTTACAAAACGCATTTCACACTATTTTGGGCATTGGCCCGAACGCGTGGCTGAAACGCATTCGCCTGAACGCCGTGCGCCGCGAGCTGATAAGCCCGTGGTCGCAAAGTCTGACGGTAAAAGACGCCGCTATGCAGTGGGGATTCTGGCATCTTGGGCAATTTGCGACGGATTATCAGCAACTGTTTGCCGAGAAGCCATCACTGACGCTGCATCAGCGGATGCAGGAGTTAGGGTGATGAAATTACACCCAATCCCTGACCTGAATAAATTTACTCAACGCCGCTTCCGGGCTGCCTTCTTCCGGTTGATAATCGTACTCCCAGCGTACCAGTGGCGGCATTGACATCAGGATTGATTCGGTGCGCCCGCCGGTTTGTAAGCCAAACAGCGTACCGCGATCCCAGACCAGGTTGAATTCGACATAACGACCGCGACGGTAGAGCTGGAAATTGCGCTCGCGCTCGCCATATGCCATTGCTTTACGTCGCTCAACAATCGGCAAGTATGCGTCGGCGTAACCTTTGCCTACCGCCTGCATAAAGGCGAAGCAGTGGTCGAAGTCTGGCGTGTTCAGGTCATCAAAGAACAGCCCGCCAATGCCGCGCTGTTCATTGCGATGTTTAAGGTAGAAGTATTCGTCGCACCACTTTTTGTAGCGTGGATAAACATCTTCGCCAAATGGCAGGCACAGGTCGCGGGCGGTGCGGTGCCAGTGAATGGCGTCTTCTTCAAAGCCATAGAAAGGGGTTAAGTCAAAACCACCGCCAAACCACCAGACGGGATCGACACCCGGTTTTTCGGCAATAAAAAAGCGCACATTGGCGTGGCTGGTGGGAACATACGGATTATGCGGATGCACTACCAGCGATACACCCATCGCCTCGAAACTGCGCCCGGCAAGTTCCGGGCGATGAGCAGTGGCAGAAGCGGGCATCGCGTCGCCGTGGACGTGAGAAAAGTTGACGCCCGCCTGTTCGAAAACACCACCATTACGCAACACCCGGCTACGCCCGCCGCCACCAGCTTCGCGCTGCCAGCTATCTTCGGCAAACTGTGTGCCATCTACGGCGCTCAGTTGCTGGCAAATTGTATCCTGAAGGTTGAGCAGGAACTGTTTAACCTGGTGTGCGTCGGGCTTCATAACTTACCGTTTTTTCGAGTGTGCTTTCTGGTTGTCAAACCAATGGAAATAACTGATCACGCCTTCGGCAATGGCAGAGGCGATTTTCTGACGAAACGCCGCCGTGCCTAACAGTCGCTCTTCTTCCGGGTTGGTGATAAATGAGGTTTCCACCAGCACCGAAGGAACCGACGGTGATTTCAACACCACAAACGCGGCTTGTTCGGTGTTGCGGCTGTGCAGCTTATGCACTGGTTTAATCTTCTTCAGAATATGCGAGCCAAGCGTCAGGCTGTTTTTAATGGTATCTGTTTGCACCAGATCAAACAGCACTTGCTGCAATAGATGATCCCTGTCAGTCGCTTTTTTCCCGGCGACTTCATCAGCGCGGTTTTCGCGTTCCGACAAATATTTTGCCATCGCACTACTCGCGCCACGGTTGGAGAGGGCAAAGACCGATGCCCCCGCGGCTTTCGGGTTGGTGAAGCCGTCGGCGTGAATTGACATAAACAGATCTGCGCCATGCTTATGGGCGATTTCAACGCGATCGTACAGTGGAATAAACGTATCGCCAGAACGCGTTAAACGCGCATCAATGCCATGATTGCGCAAAATAGAACGGACATTTTTGGCGATTGCCAGCACCACGTGTTTTTCTTTTGATCCGTTGCGACCAATCGCACCGGTATCAATCCCGCCGTGACCTGGATCGAGAACGACTACCCGTTTGCCTCCGGCTTTTTTGGCTTTCGGCTTACTGTGTCCGTTACTGGTTTTTAAAGGTTCTTCTTTGGCGATGGCTTGCGACATTCCTGACAACGTCAGGGCAGCCAATCCGGCTTTCAGCACCTGGCGGCGCGAAGTGAGTGTTTTTAGTGGTTTAAAAGTGCTCATACGGCCTGAGTTGTAATAATAAAGTTCCAGATGTTATATCGTATCGCGTAATCCGTTACGACGGTTTGCTGGTGAGAATTGTTTTACTTTTCATTTCAATAAATGACAACGCGTCATTATGCCACTTTTTCAACCGATTTTCGTCAGATATTGGCTAATTCGGTCGTTCACGCCATAATCACCCTTTTAACCCCCAAAAAGGTAACTCATACCATGGAGATACGCGTATTTCGCCAGGCAGATTTCGAAGAGGTCATCACCCTTTGGGAGCGTTGCGACTTGCTGCGTCCGTGGAACGATCCGGAAATGGACATCGAGCGCAAGATGAACCATGACGTCAGTTTGTTCCTGGTCGCGGAAGTTAACGGCGAAGTAGTGGGAACGGTGATGGGCGGTTATGACGGGCATCGCGGGTCTGCTTATTATCTTGGCGTGCATCCGGAGTTTCGCGGGCGTGGAATTGCCAATGCATTGCTTAATCGGCTGGAGAAAAAGCTTATTGCTCGCGGCTGTCCGAAAATTCAGATCAATGTACCGGAAGACAACGATATGGTACTCGGAATGTACGAACGCCTGGGATATGAACACGCCGATGTGCTGAGTCTGGGTAAGCGTTTGATTGAAGATGAAGAGTACTGAGTTTCATCCTGTCCATTATGATGTGCACGGACGCCTGCGTTTACCCTTCCTCTTCTGGTTTGTGCTATTGCTTCAGGCGCGAACCTGGGTGCTGTTTGTCATTGCCGGTGCGTCGCGCGAGCAGGGCACTGCGCTGCTGAATCTGTTTTATCCCGATCACGATAATTTCTGGCTGGGGTTGATACCGGGCATTCCGGCGGTGCTGGCATTCTTACTGAGTGGTCGGCGGGATACGTTTCCCCGTATCTGGCACGTGCTCTATTTTCTGTTGCTGTTGGCGCAGCTCGTTTTGCTTTGTTGGCAACCGTGGCTGTGGCTAAATGGTGAATCCGTCAGCGGTATCGGTCTGGCGCTGGTTATCGCGGATATTGTGGCGTTAATCTGGCTGTTGACCAATCGACGTTTACGCGCTTGTTTTGTGGAAGAAAAAGAATAACGGCACTTTTTTGCAAATTCGCACTCCAAGCAACGTTATTGAATAACCAAAGGAAGTGACATGAAATCGCTGCGTTTAATGTTATGCGCTATGCCGTTGATGCTGACCGGCTGTTCCACCATGTCGTCAGTTAACTGGTCTGCCGCTAATCCGTGGAACTGGTTTAGCTCGTCCACTAAAGTGAGCGAGCAAGGCGTTGGCAAATTAACGGCGTCCACGCCACTACAAGAACAAGCCATTGCCGATGCGCTTGATGGTGATTATCGGCTGCGCAGCGGAATGAAAACCGCGAACGGTAATGTGGTGCGCTTTTTTGAAGTGATGAAGGGCGACAGCGTGGCGATGGTTATCAACGGTGATCAAGGTACAATCAGCCGCATTGATGTCTCAGATAGCGATATTCCTGCTGACACGGGGGTTAAAATCGGTACACCGTTTAGTGACCTTTACAGCAAAGCATTTGGCAATTGCAAAAAAGCAGACGGTGATGATAATCGTGCCGTCGAATGTAAAGCCGAAGGCAGTCAACATATTAGCTACCAGTTTAGCGGTGAGTGGAGTGGTCCTGAAGGGTTAATGCCTTCTGACGATACCCTGAAAAACTGGAAAGTCAGTAAAATCATCTGGCGGCGTTAATTTGCGTCTGAACAAACCGTCGCCACAAAAAACACGTAAAATAGCGCTCAACAATGCCACGGATTGCGTGGCATTCTTATTTCAGGAGGAACAATGTCTCAGGTTCAGAGTGGCATTTTGCCAGAACATTGCCGCGCGGCGATTTGGATCGAAGCCAACGTAAAAGGGGAAGTTGATGCCCTGCGTGCGGCCAGTAAAAACTTTGCCGATAAACTGGCAACCTTTGAAGCAAAATACCCGGACGCGCATCTTGGCGCGGTTGTCGCCTTTGGCAACAACACCTGGCGTGCTCTGAGCGGCGGCGTGGGAGCCGAAGAGCTAAAAGATTTTCCGGGTTACGGAAAAGGTCTTGCGCCGACGACCCAGTTCGATGTGTTAATCCACATTCTTTCTCTGCGTCACGACGTAAACTTCTCCGTGGCCCAGGCGGCGATGGAAGCCTTTGGCGGCTGCATTGAGGTAAAAGAAGAGATCCACGGCTTCCGTTGGGTGGAAGAGCGTGACCTGAGCGGCTTTGTTGACGGCACGGAAAATCCGGCGGGTGAAGAGACGCGTCGCGAAGTGGCGGTCATCAAAGACGGTGTGGATGCGGGCGGCAGCTATGTGTTTGTGCAGCGCTGGGAACACAACCTGAAGCAACTCAACCGTATGAGCGTTCACGATCAGGAAATGATGATCGGCCGTACTAAAGAGGCCAACGAAGAGATCGATGGCGATGAGCGTCCGGAAACTTCTCACCTGACCCGTGTTGATCTGAAAGAAGATGGCAAAGGCCTGAAGATTGTTCGCCAGAGCCTGCCATATGGCACCGCCAGCGGCACGCACGGCCTGTACTTCTGCGCTTACTGTGCACGTTTGCATAACATTGAGCAGCAGTTGCTGAGTATGTTTGGCGATACCGATGGCAAACGTGACGCAATGTTACGTTTTACCAAACCAGTCACTGGCGGCTATTACTTTGCACCGTCGCTGGACAAACTGATGGCGCTGTAAGTTTTACTCACGCACTTGTAGCGTCTTGCCGGATGCGGCGTAAATGCTTAATCCGGCGTGTAAGATCGTTCAAACTTAATAAATTGCAGTCAACCTGTAGGCCCGATAAGCGTAGCGCATCGGGCTGTTTTGTCTCTAAGCTACTGCTTAGTCCAGATTGACGTTATGGCAGCCAAAGAGCGTGGTGTAAACAGCACGGCACAACTGAGCGGATCACTGCTCAGGTGTATGAACAGCCAGGAGATGTCTTCAAATTTGTCATGGGTTATTCCCTGTCTAAAACCTGACGAATAAAGCCATTGTATTGATCCAGTTGTTTTTTCGCTTCTGCGGCATCGAGATTTTTCAGCACCATCACAATGGCCGTTTTGCAGTGACGGTCGCAGGCAATCAATGCCGCTTCCGCTTGTTCCTCGCTACATCCGGTCGCGTTTTTGACGATATTGATCTGGCGCACGTGCAATTTTTCGTTGGTGGCGACCACATCGACCATCAGGTTGCCAAACACTTTGCCTGACTTAATCATCAGCCCGGTGGAGAGCATGTTGAGCACCAGTTTCTGCGCCGTACCTGCTTTCATCCGCGAAGAACCGGTAACCACTTCAGCCCCGACGACTGGCGTAATAGCAAACTCTGCGGTGGTGGAAACCGCGCTTCCCGGATTACAGGAAATACCGACCGTACGGCAACCCAACTGGCGCGCGTATTCCAACCCGGCAATCACATATGGCGTGCGTCCACTGGCGGCAATACCAACCACCACATCCTGCGCCGTTAAAGTAATATTTTTCAGATCGTTGATGCCGCCTTCCCGGCTGTCTTCCGCGCCTTCCACCGCGTGCTGGATGGCATATTCGCCGCCAGCAATCAAACCAACGACCAGACCTGGTTTCACGCCGTAAGTGGGGGGGCACTCGCTGGCATCGAGAATACCCAGACGACCGGAAGTTCCCGCGCCGAGATAAATCAGACGACCGCCGCCGCTCACCTGGGTGTGGATAACATCAATCGCCGCTGCGATATCCGGTAGTACGCGCTCAACGGCGAGCGGTACGGTTTTATCTTCTTCGTTAATGATCCGACACATTTCCAGCGTCGATACGCGGTCAATTTCAGCAGAGGCATTGTTGGAGCCTTCAGTAATCATCTTTTCAAGTTGCATAGGCAATCACCTTAAATATTTGTCTTCAAATAATTTCATCTGGCGTGAATCATATCTCCCTGCCTGATTATGTACAGCAGTGAATTCGCGCAATGGCTGAGTTGTGGTTATGGGTGATTTTACTTAAGATTTCCCTGAATTTAGATCCACTCCTCAGCATTGATCTGTCATTCAGGTATGGTAGGGACAATAGGGCGTAATGCTCTGTATTCAAAAGGAGAAACTTGAAATGGGTAAACTCACGGGCAAGACAGCACTGATTACGGGCGCATCGCAAGGTATTGGCGAAGGTATTGCCAGAACCTTTGCGCGTCATGGCGCAAACCTAATCTTGCTGGATATCTCCCCTGAGATTGAAAAGCTGGCAGACGAGCTGTGTGGTCGCGGTCATCGCTGTACGGCGGTAATTGCCGATGTACGCGACCCGGCGTCGGTTACGGCAGCGATCAAGCGCGCGAAGGAAAAAGAAGGGCGCATTGATATTCTGGTGAATAACGCAGGTGTTTGCCGTCTGGGTAGTTTTCTGGAAATGAGCGATGACGATCGCGATTTCCATATTGATATCAATATCAAAGGCGTGTGGAACGTCACGAAGGCAGTTCTACCGGAGATGATTGCCCGCAAAGATGGTCGCATTGTGATGATGTCTTCGGTTACTGGCGATATGGTGGCCGATCCGGGCGAAACGGCGTATGCCTTGTCGAAAGCGGCGATTGTTGGCCTGACCAAATCGCTGGCAGTGGAGTATGCTCAGTCGGGGATTCGCGTTAACGCAATCTGCCCTGGTTACGTGCGCACGCCAATGGCGGAAAACATCGCTCGCCAGTCGAATCCGCAAGATCCGGAATCAGTACTGACTGAAATGGCGAAAGCAATTCCGCTGCGTCGCCTCGCTGATCCGCTGGAAGTAGGCGAGCTGGCAGCCTTTCTGGCGTCGGATGAGTCCAGCTATTTAACGGGTACACAGAATGTGATCGATGGCGGCAGCACACTGCCAGAGACGGTCAGCGTCGGCATCTGATTCACCTCTGTTTCCTCCCTGCATCAGTGGGGAGGATTTCGCCTTATTCTCTTTTTAACTTCCAAATCACCAAACGGTATATAAAACCGTTACTCCTTTCACGCCCGTTATAAATATGATGGCTATTAGAAAGTCATTAAATATATAAGGGTGCGCAATGGCCGTTAACTTACTGAAAAAGAACTCTCTCGCGCTGGTCGCTTCTCTGCTGCTGGCTGGCCACGTGCAGGCAACGGAACTGCTGAACAGTTCTTATGACGTCTCCCGCGAGCTGTTTGCCGCCCTGAATCCGCCGTTTGAGCAACAATGGGCAAAAGATAACGGCGGTGACAAACTGACGATAAAACAATCTCATGCCGGGTCATCAAAACAGGCGCTGGCGATTTTGCAGGGCTTAAAAGCCGATGTTGTAACTTATAACCAGGTGACCGACGTGCAGATCCTGCACGACAAAGGCAAGCTGATCCCGGCGGACTGGCAGTCGCGCCTGCCGAATAACAGCTCGCCGTTCTACTCCACGATGGGGTTCCTGGTGCGTAAGGGCAACCCGAAGAATATCCACGACTGGAACGATCTGGTGCGTTCCGACGTGAAGCTGATTTTCCCGAATCCGAAAACCTCCGGTAACGCGCGTTATACCTACTTAGCAGCGTGGGGCGCAGCCGATAAAGCGGACGGCGGCGATAAAGCCAAAACCGAACAGTTTATGACCCAGTTCCTGAAAAACGTTGAAGTCTTCGATACCGGCGGTCGTGGCGCGACCACAACCTTTGCCGAGCGTGGCCTGGGCGATGTACTGATTAGCTTTGAATCGGAAGTGAACAACATCCGCAAACAGTATGAAGCGCAGGGTTTTGAAGTGGTGATTCCGAAAACCAATATTCTGGCGGAATTCCCGGTGGCATGGGTGGATAAAAACGTGCAGGTCAACGGTACGGAAAAAGCCGCAAAAGCTTATCTGAACTGGCTCTACAGCCCGCAGGCGCAAACCATCATCACCGACTATTACTACCGCGTGAATAATCCGGAAGTCATGGACAAGCTGAAAGATAAATTCCCGCAGACCGAACTGTTCCGCGTGGAAGATAAGTTTGGCTCCTGGCCAGAAGTGATGAAAACCCACTTTACCAGCGGCGGTGAGTTAGACAAGCTGTTGGCTGCGGGGCGTAACTGATGTTTGCAGTTTCTTCAAGACGCGTGCTGCCGGGCTTTACCTTAAGCCTTGGCACCAGTCTGCTGTTTGTGTGCCTGATATTGTTACTGCCGCTTTCCGCGCTGGTGATGCAGCTTTCTGAGATGAGCTGGGCGCAGTACTGGGAGGTGATCACCAATCCGCAGGTGGTCGCGGCCTACAAAGTGACGCTGCTGTCAGCGTTTGTGGCATCGATTTTTAACGGCGTTTTCGGTCTGTTAATGGCGTGGATCTTAACCCGCTATCGCTTTCCGGGGCGCACGCTGCTTGATGCGCTGATGGATTTACCCTTCGCGCTACCGACAGCGGTCGCGGGTTTAACCCTGGCGTCGCTCTTTTCCGTGAACGGTTTTTACGGCGAATGGCTGGCGAAGTTTGATATCAAAGTGACCTATACCTGGCTGGGGATCGCGGTGGCGATGGCCTTTACCAGCATTCCGTTTGTAGTGCGAACCGTGCAGCCGGTACTGGAAGAATTAGGGCCGGAATACGAAGAAGCGGCAGAAACGCTCGGCGCAACACGTTTACAGAGTTTCCGCAAAGTGGTGCTGCCGGAGCTTTCTCCGGCGCTGGTGGCGGGCGTGGCGCTGTCGTTTACCCGTAGTCTTGGTGAGTTTGGCGCGGTGATATTTATCGCCGGGAACATCGCCTGGAAGACGGAAGTAACGTCGCTGATGATTTTTGTTCGCTTACAGGAATTTGATTACCCGGCGGCGAGCGCGATTGCTTCGGTGATCCTCGCAGCATCGCTGCTGCTGCTGTTCTCTATTAACACTCTGCAAAGTCGCTTCGGTCGGCGTGTGGTAGGTCATTAATGGCGGAAGTTACACAGTTGAAGCGTTATGACGCGCGCCCGATTAACTGGGGCAAATGGTTTTTGATTGGCACCGGGATGCTGGTGTCGGCGTTCATCCTGCTGGTGCCGATGATTTACATCTTTGTGCAGGCATTCAGCAAGGGAATCATGCCGGTATTACAGAACCTGGCAGACCCGGACATGCTGCACGCCATCTGGCTGACGGTGATGATTGCGCTGATTGCTGTGCCGGTGAACCTGGTGTTCGGCATCCTGTTGGCCTGGCTGGTGACGCGTTTTGATTTTCCGGGGCGTCAGTTGCTGCTGACGCTGCTGGATATTCCGTTTGCGGTGTCGCCGGTAGTCGCCGGTCTGGTGTATCTGCTGTTCTACGGCTCCAACGGCCCGCTGGGCGGCTGGCTTGACGAACATAATCTGCAAATTATGTTCTCCTGGCCGGGAATGGTGCTGGTGACTATCTTCGTGACGTGTCCGTTTGTGGTGCGTGAACTGGTGCCGGTGATGTTAAGTCAGGGCAGCCAGGAAGACGAAGCGGCGATTTTGCTTGGCGCGTCTGGCTGGCAGATGTTTCGCCGCGTTACGTTGCCGAACATCCGCTGGGCGCTGCTGTATGGTGTGGTGCTGACTAACGCCCGCGCGATTGGCGAGTTTGGTGCGGTATCGGTGGTTTCCGGCTCGATTCGCGGCGAAACCCTGTCGCTGCCATTACAGATTGAATTGCTGGAGCAGGACTACAATACCGTCGGCTCCTTTACCGCCGCCGCGCTGTTGACGCTGATGGCGATTATCACCCTGTTTTTAAAGAGTATGTTGCAGTGGCGTCTGGAGAATCAGGAAAAACGCGCGCAGCAGGAGGTACATCATGAGTATTGAGATTGCCAGGATTAAGAAGTCATTTGGTCGCACCCAGGTGTTGAACGATATCTCACTGGATATTCCTTCTGGTCAGATGGTCGCGTTACTGGGGCCGTCCGGCTCCGGGAAAACCACGCTGCTGAGGATTATCGCCGGGCTGGAGCATCAAACCAGCGGGCATATTCGCTTCCACGGCACCGACGTCAGCCGCCTGCACGCGCGCGATCGTAAAGTGGGATTTGTGTTCCAGCATTACGCGCTGTTCCGCCATATGACGGTGTTCGACAACATCGCCTTTGGCCTGACGGTGCTGCCGCGTCGAGAGCGCCCAAATGCGGCGGCGATCAAAGCGAAAGTCACCCAGTTACTGGAGATGGTGCAGCTTGCTCATCTGGCAGATCGTTATCCGGCGCAGCTTTCTGGTGGTCAGAAACAGCGTGTGGCGCTGGCGCGTGCGCTTGCCGTGGAACCGCAAATTCTGTTGCTTGATGAACCGTTTGGCGCGCTGGATGCGCAGGTGCGTAAAGAACTGCGTCGCTGGCTGCGTCAGCTTCACGAAGAGTTGAAATTTACCAGTGTGTTCGTCACTCACGATCAGGAAGAGGCGACTGAAGTTGCCGATCGTGTGGTCGTGATGAGCCAGGGCAATATCGAACAGGCGGATGCGCCGGATCAGGTCTGGCGTGAACCGGCGACCCGCTTTGTGCTCGAATTTATGGGCGAAGTGAACCGCTTACAGGGAATTATTCGCGGCGGGCAGTTCCACGTTGGCGCGCATCGCTGGCCGCTGGGGTATACGCCTGCATATCAGGGGCCGGTGGATCTCTTCCTGCGTCCGTGGGAAGTGGATATCAGTCGCCGCACCAGCCTCGATTCGCCGCTGCCGGTACAGGTACTGGAAGCCAGTCCGAAAGGACACTACACCCAATTAGTCGTACAACCGCTGGGGTGGTACAACGAACCGCTGACAGTTGTGATGCATGGCGATGACGCCCCGCAACGCGGTGAGCGTTTATTCGTTGGCCTGCAACATGCGCGCTTGTATAACGGCGATCAGCGTATTGAAACCCGCGATGAGGAGCTTGCTCTCGCACAAAGCGCCTGATAGGTTGAGTAAATGTTAAACGCCCGGAGGCGCATCCCGCGATCCGGGCTTTTTAATGGCAAGGTTTGTAACCTGTAGGCCTGATAAGACGCGCAAGCGTCGCATCAGGCAACACCACGTATGGACAGAGATCGTGAGTACATTAGAACAAACAATTGGCAATACGCCTCTGGTGAAGTTGCAGCGAATGGGGCCGGATAACGGCAGTGAAGTGTGGTTAAAACTGGAAGGGAATAACCCTGCGGGTTCGGTGAAAGACCGCGCGGCATTATCAATGATTGTCGAGGCGGAAAAGCGTGGGGAAATTAAACCCGGTGATGTGTTAATCGAAGCCACCAGTGGTAACACAGGCATTGCGCTGGCAATGATCGCCGCGCTAAAAGGCTATCGCATGAAATTGCTGATGCCCGACAACATGAGCCAGGAACGCCGTGCGGCGATGCGTGCTTATGGTGCGGAACTGATTCTTGTCACCAAAGAGCAGGGCATGGAAGGTGCGCGCGATCTGGCGCTGGAGATGGCGAATCGTGGTGAAGGCAAGCTGCTCGACCAGTTCAATAACCCCGATAATCCTTATGCGCATTACACCACCACCGGGCCGGAAATCTGGCAGCAAACCGGCGGTCGCATTACGCATTTTGTCTCCAGCATGGGGACGACTGGCACCATCACCGGCGTGTCACGGTTTATGCGCGAACAATCCAAACCGGTAACGATTGTTGGCCTGCAGCCGGAAGAGGGTAGCAGCATTCCGGGGATTCGCCGCTGGCCAGCGGAATATCTGCCGGGCATCTTTAACGCTTCTCTGGTGGACGAGGTACTGGATATTCACCAGCGCGACGCGGAAAACACCATGCGCGAACTGGCCGTGCGGGAAGGGATTTTCTGCGGCGTCAGCTCCGGCGGCGCGGTTGCCGGTGCGATACGCGTGGCAAAAGCCAACCCTGGCGCAGTGGTGGTAGCGATCATCTGCGATCGTGGCGATCGCTACCTTTCCACCGGGGTGTTTGGCGAAGAACACTTTAGCCAGGGGGCGGGGATTTAAGGATTAATAGCATTGGAGGCTGATGACAAACGCAAAACAGCCTGATGCGCTACGTTTATCAGGCCTACAAGGTTCCTGTAATATATTGCATTAGCAATATTTTGTAGGCCGGATAAGGCGTTTACGCCGCATCCGGCTAAACAAAGTGCACTTTGTCAATAATCTGATTTGTCGGCAGTTGTTGCTGCCGACAAATGCCATAGTTGACAGCTAAACTATCCCCTTCGTAATCTATCCACCAAAATTTACTCGATTTTTCATCGTTATAAATAAAGCATTTTTTCATGTTACCTCCTGTAAATGCCTTGCCAAAGCGGATTAATTCCCTTCCTCAGGCACTGTTTTATCCGTCTGCGCAATCAGCGCATGTAAAAAAGGTTGCGCATTTTCATCGCTCTTACCGGGCATCTTCACGATGTAAGGCTTACCGGTAATCGATGATGACGAAGCCACCTTATCAATAAACTGCTCGGCGGTATCAATGCGGTTGCGTGTGTTGCCGAGCTTCAACTTCAGATGCGAAACTGCTTCATCACAAGTATGTTGATCGCCATTGCGTATGAATATCAAATCCTTATGCTGCGCTAATCCTTCCAGCATGGCGTTAATTCTGACTTCTTCGTGGGCAGTTAACTTCGCGTAAGCGGGGAGTGCCATCAGCAGTGTGATGACCAGACAAATGATTTTCTTCACTGAATTGCCTTATCCTTGTGTTGTATTAGCCGATTTGACTGCCAGAATCAGGTAAAGTTTCGGTTGGGGTACGATGAGGATCATCGGCAAGGAGAAATTATTAAATGAGTAGTTTGTTGTTGTTTAACGATAAGAGCAGGGCGTTGCAGGCGGATATCGTCGCCGTGCAGTCGCAGGTGGTGTATGGCAGCGTAGGCAACAGCATTGCCGTGCCTGCCATTAAACAGAACGGCCTGAATGTCTTTGCCGTACCGACCGTGTTGCTGAGTAATACGCCGCATTATGACACGTTCTACGGTGGTGCGATTCCGGACGAGTGGTTTAGCGGTTATTTGCGCGCACTGAAAGAGCGTGATGCGCTGCGTAAGTTACGTGCGGTGACTACGGGCTATATGGGGACAGCGTCACAAATTAGAATCCTTGCCGAATGGCTGACAGTCTTACGCGAAGAGCATCCTGACTTGCTGATTATGGTCGATCCGGTGATTGGCGATATTGATAGTGGTATTTACGTCAAACCTGACCTTCCCGATGCGTATCGGCAATATTTACTGCCACTGGCGCAGGGGATTACGCCAAATATCTTTGAGCTGGAAATCCTGACCGGTAAAAACTGCCGCGATCTCGACAGCGCCATTGCCGCAGCAAAAAGTTTGCTTTCAGAGACATTAAAATGGGTGGTTATTACCAGCGCTTCCGGCAATGAAGACAATCAGGATATGCAGGTGGTGGTGGTCAGTGCCGATAGCGTGAATGTCATTTCCCACTCTCGGGTAAAAACGGATCTTAAAGGTACTGGCGATCTGTTTTGCGCTCAACTTATCAGTGGATTACTGAAAGGGAAGGCGTTAACCGACGCAGTGCACAGCGCAGGTTTACGCGTGCTGGAGGTGATGTGTTATACCCAGCAGTATGAAAGCGATGAATTGATTTTGCCGCCGCTGGCGGAAGCATAAAAAAATGGCGCCCACGGGCGCCATTTTTCACTGTGGCAAGAATTACTTCTTGATGCGGATAACCGGGGTTTCACCCACAGTCACGCTACCGGACAGTTTGATCAGTTCTTTGATTTCGTCCATGTTGGAGATAACAACCGGAGTCAGGGTTGACTTGGCTTTCTCTTCCAGCAGCGGCAGATCGAATTCAATAACAGTATCGCCAACTTTTACGCGCTGACCTTCTTCAGCAATACGCTTGAAGCCTTCGCCTTTCAGTTCAACGGTGTCGATACCGAAGTGGACGAACAACTCAACGCCGCTATCAGATTCGATAGAGAACGCGTGGTTGGTTTCAAAGATTTTACCAATGGTGCCGTCAACCGGAGCTACCATTTTGTTGCCAGTTGGTTTGATAGCAATACCATCACCAACGATTTTTTCCGCAAAAACGACATCCGGCACGTCTTCGATATTGACGATCTCGCCAGAGAGCGGAGCAATGATCTCAATAGTTCCGGTATCTTTTTTGTCATCAGAAACCAGAGATTTCAGTTTATCGAACAAACCCATGATCTTCTCCTAAGCAGTAAATTGGGCCGCATCTCGTGGATTAGCAGATTGTTTTTTCTTCAATGAACTTGTTAACCAGCGTCATTAACTCGTCCGTTGTCGGTTGAGCAAGAGCCTGCTCTGCTAACACCTTCGCATCTTCGAAGTTCGTGTTACGGATAATCTTCTTAATGCGCGGGATAGAAATGGCGCTCATAGAGAATTCGTCCAGACCCATCCCCAGCAACAGAAGTGTAGCACGTTCATCGCCAGCAAGCTCACCACACATGCCAGTCCATTTGCCTTCAGCATGAGAAGCATCAATAACTTGCTTGATCAAGTTCAGCACGGACGGTGACATTGGCTGGTAAAGGTGTGAAATCATATCATTACCACGGTCAACTGCCAGAGTGTACTGCGTTAAATCATTGGTGCCGATACTAAAGAAATCAACTTCTTTGGCTAAATGACGCGCAATTGTTGCGGCAGCCGGTGTTTCCACCATCACGCCAATTTCAATTGATTCGTCAAACGCTTTACCTTCGTCGCGCAGTTCCTGTTTGTAGATTTCAATCTCTTTGCGTAGTGCGCGTACTTCTTCAACAGAGATGATCATCGGGAACATGATGCGCAATTTGCCGAAAGCAGAGGCACGCAGGATAGCGCGGAGCTGATCGCGCAGAATCTCTTTACGATCCATCGCGATACGGATAGCACGCCAGCCGAGGAACGGGTTCTCTTCTTTCGGGAAGTTCATATACGGCAGCTCTTTGTCGCCGCCAATGTCCATGGTACGAACAATAACCGCCTGCGAGCCACACGCTTCAGCCACAGCTTTGTAGGCCGCGAACTGTTCTTCTTCAGTCGGCAGCGCGTCGCGGTCCATGAACAGGAATTCGGTGCGATACAGACCAACGCCTTCAGCGCCATTACGTTCTGCACCTTCAACGTCACGAACAGTACCGATGTTAGCGCACACTTCTACCTGGTGACCGTCCAGCGTAATGGCTGGCAGATCTTTCAGCTTAGCAAGCTCTGCTTTTTCAGAAGCTACTTGCTCCTGAACAGCGCGCAATTTATCGATAACTTCGTTGGTTGGATTGACGTAAACCTGATTATTTACGGCATCCAGAATCAGATAGTCGTCATTTTTCACCTGAGAGGTGACGCTACCAGTACCCACAATGGCTGGCAGTTCCAGAGAGCGTGCCATGATTGAGGTGTGGGAAGTACGGCCACCCGCGTCGGTGATGAAACCCAGTACCTTCTTCAGGTTCAACTGTGCGGTTTCGGACGGCGTCAGGTCAGCGGCAACAAGAATGACTTCATCCTGAATCGCGCTCAGGTCGATAATCTTCAGACCCAGGATGTTGCGCAGCAGGCGCTTACCGATATCACGCACGTCAGCCGCACGTTCTTTCAGGTATTCATCATCCAGTTCTTCCAGGGCAGAAGCCTGACCTTCAATAACTTCATGAGCAGCAGCGTCAGCCGTCATGTGCTTATCTTTAATCAGGGCTATGATTTCCTGCTCCAGCTCCTCATCTTCGAGTAGCATGATATGCCCTTCAAAGATGGCTTCTTTTTCTTCACCGAACGTTTCACCAGCTTTCGTTTTGATCGTTTCAAGCTGGGCTGATGCCTTGGCACGACCGCTCAGAAAACGTTCAACTTCCTGATCAACCTGGTCGGCAGAAATTTTTTTCCGGTCAATGACGATTTCGTCTTCTTTCAGAAGCAGAGCTTTACCGAAAGCGATACCCGGGGATGCTAAAATGCCTGAAATCATAACCCTACCTTACTTGTGACTGATTTTTAAAAGAACCCGGGAAATTACTCGAGTTCCGCCATCAGTTTAACCAGATGTTCAACCGCTTTCTGTTCGTCTTCGCCTTCAGCGGAGATAGTCACAACGGTCCCTTGAGTCAGGCCCAGAGTCTGCAGTTTAAACAGGCTTTTTGCGCTGGCGCTTTTGCCGTTGGAAGTCACAGTAATTTCAGAAGTGAAGCCCTTAGCTTCTTTTACAAACTGGGCAGCAGGGCGGGTGTGCAGACCGTTCGGAGCGGTAATGGTAACTTCTTGCTGGAACATTGTATTTCCCCAACTTATAGGTTTAGTGTTGTGGAACTAAAGTCTAGCCTGGCGGTTTGACTTTAGCCTGTATTGTTAGCGCCAGTTTTAACAGACGCGACGCACGAAGTGTTCTATGCAGTCCATTGCTGGCGGATGTTGGCCACTGACGTTTCGTTCATCATTAAACATTATGCCGCTAAAGGAAGAATTGAACCAAATCATAAAATCGATTCAGCTAAGGCTTTTCCTATAACGATTAATTTCGCGCATCAAAATAATTAGTCAGGTTAAATACCAGTTCCGACAGGCTGAATCAATGCCAGGAGGGGCGAAAATTTGAAGTAGGCCACAAAAAAGCACCTAAAAAGGTGCTTTTTTACGCATTTCTAACAACCTGGCATTACTGTTGCAATTCTTTCTCGGTAAAGAGATCGGCAAATAATGCAGTGCTTAAATAACGTTCACCCGATGATGGCAGAATAACCACAATATTCTTATTGGTAAAGCTTTCATCTTCTTGCAGCTTCAATGCAGCGGCAACCGCCGCGCCAGAAGAGATCCCAGCAAGAATGCCTTCTTCTTCCATCAGACGACGTGCGGTAGAGATAGCTTCTTCATTGGTGATGCCAATAACTTTATCGACCAGTTTAAGATCAAGGTTAGCCGGGATAAAGCCAGCACCTATGCCCTGGATTTTATGCGGGCCGGGTTTGATTTCTTCACCTGCCAGCGCCTGGGCGATAACGGGAGAGTCGGTTGGCTCAACGGCGACAGAGATGAGATCAGTCTTGCCTTTGGTGCCTTTAATGTAGCGGCTGACGCCGGTCAGCGTACCGCCAGTACCGACACCAGCAATAAATACATCAACCTGACCATCGGTATCTTCCCAGATCTCCGGACCGGTGGTTTTTTCATGAATTTCTGGATTCGCCGGGTTGCTGAATTGTTGCAGCAGCAGATATTTTTCTGGGTTGCTGGCGACAATTTCTTCTGCTTTTTGAATTGCGCCTTTCATGCCTTTCGCGCCTTCGGTCAACACCAGGTTTGCGCCCAGAGCTTTCAGCAGTTTGCGGCGTTCAATACTCATGGTTTCTGGCATGGTCAGGGTGAGTTTGTAACCGCGAGCGGCAGCCACATAAGCCAGAGCAATACCTGTGTTGCCGCTGGTTGGTTCAACCAATTCAACGCCGGGTTTCAGCACGCCGCGTTTTTCGGCATCCCAAATCATATTGGCACCGATACGGCACTTAACGCTGAAGCTGGGGTTACGAGATTCCACCTTCGCCAGAATACGTCCGTTACCGATGCGATTCAGGCGAACCAGCGGTGTGTGACCGATAGTCAGCGAGTTATCTTCAAAAATCTTACTCATGGCCTGTCCTTAACTGTATGAAATTGGGATACAACAGGTAGCATACCCGCTCAGAGAATATGCGGAAGTAAGGATTTAGCATATCTATATGCAGAAGGGAAATAATGGCTTGCAAGATGGAATAAGGGTGGCATAAGCCACCCCTCTTCCATACAAAAAGTTTACAAAATAACCAGGAGACTGTTACTTCCACAATGCATGTTTAGCGCGATAACAATCGACCCACATTGCTGTCGCGCCACAGACGGCTACTGGCATGATGAACAGGTTGAGCACCGGGATCATCGTGAACAGGCTGGTTAATGCGCCAAACTGCATATTGGTGATTTTGCGCGTGCGCAGGGCAGTGCGCATCTCTTTGAACGGCACTTTGTGGTTGTCGAACGGATAGTCGCAGTACTGAATGGCTAACATCCAGGCACTGAACAGGAACCACAGTACTGGCGCGACGGTTTGCCCGATGCCCGGGATGAAGTAGAGGATCAGCAATACGATGGCGCGTGGCAGATACCAGGCAAATTTTTGCCATTCGCGTTTCATAATTCGCGGCACATCTTTCATGATGCCAAAGATGCCGGTATCCGGCGGCGTAGCGCCTGTCAGCCTGGCTTCCAACTGTTCAGCCAATAAACCGTTAAATGGTGCGGCAATCCAGTTCGCAATAGTTGAGAAAAAATAGCCAAAAACCAGTAGAACGGAGATAACCGCGACAGGCCACAGCAAATAGCTCAACCATTGCAGCCAGTCAGGCACGTGGCTCATTAATGATGGGATCCAGGCATCCAGTTGAGTAAAGAGCCACCAGAATGCACTTCCCATCAACAAAATATTGACCAACAGAGGTAAAATAACAAAACGCCGAATCCCGGGTTGCGAGACGAGCTTCCAGCCTTGCGCAAAATAGTAAAAACCGCTGCGTGGGGAAGATGTGAATGTTGAAATCATAATCAGGATATGCTCCTTTTGACCAATCCCAGGAAAATTCTGCGTATTTTACCGGGTAATTGCGCAATGGACAGTTAGGATATGTTCGAAAAAACAGCAAAAAGCACGATTTCATCTATCTTTGTGCTGTGAAAGTTAAGAGTGCACTTGCACTTGAGGTAATCGGCAAATACTCTTAGTGAGTAAATGTTTGCCGTGGTGGCAAGGTGTTAGAACAACAGAGAATATAATGATGCAGGATTTGCGTCTGATATTAATCATTGTTGGCGCGATCGCCATAATCGCTTTACTGGTACATGGTTTCTGGACCAGCCGTAAAGAACGATCTTCTATGTTCCGCGATCGGCCATTAAAACGAATGAAGTCAAAACGTGACGACGATTCTTATGACGAGGATGTCGAAGATGATGAGGGCGTTGGTGAGGTTCGTGTTCACCGCGTAAATCATGCCCCGGCTAACGCCCAGGAGCATGAGGCTGCTCGTCCGTCGCCGCAACACCAGTACCAACCGCCTTATGCGTCTGCGCAGCCGCGTCAACCGGTTCAGCAGCCGCCTGAAGCGCAGGTATCGCCGCAACATGCTCCGCATTCAGCGCATCCTGTTCAGCAACCACAGCCAGTACAGCAGCCGGCCTACCCGCCGCAGCCTGAACAGCCTGTTGCTTCGCAGGTACAGTCAGCTCCGCAGCCGACACAGCCAGCGCCACAACCGGCGCAGCAGGCTTTCCAGACTGCGGAACCCGTAGCAGCACCGCAGCCTGAGCCTGTGGCTGAACCGGTGCCTGTCATGGATAAGCCGAAGCGCAAAGAAGCGGTGATCATTATGAACGTCGCAGCGCATCACGGTAACGAGCTGAACGGTGAACTGCTTCTTAACAGCATTCAGCAGGCGGGCTTTATCTTTGGCGATATGAATATTTACCATCGTCATCTTAGCCCGGACGGCAGTGGCCCGGCGTTATTCAGCCTGGCGAATATGGTGAAACCGGGAACATTTGATCCTGAAATGAAGGATTTCACTACACCGGGTGTCACTATCTTTATGCAGGTGCCGTCTTATGGTGATGAACTGCAAAACTTCAAGCTGATGCTGCAATCTGCGCAGCATATCGCTGATGAAGTGGGCGGCGTGGTGCTTGATGATCAGCGCCGTATGATGACTCCGCAGAAACTGCGCGAGTATCAGGACATCATCCGCGAAGTGAAAGACGCTAACGCCTGATACACTTAAATTAAATCAACTTCTCTTCGAACCCCCGCTTGTCGGGGGTTTTTAGCATTGATGGTGCGATATGGAATCAATCGAACAACAACTGACAGAACTGCGAACGGTGCTTCGTCATCATGAATATCTTTATCATGTGATGGATGCGCCGGAAATTCCTGACGCTGAATACGATCGCCTGATGCGCGAACTGCGCGAGCTGGAAGCCAAACATCCAGAACTGATTACCCCTGATTCACCCACTCAACGTGTAGGTGCAGCACCGTTAGCGGCTTTCAGCCAGATCCGTCATGAAGTACCGATGCTGTCGCTGGATAACGTTTTTGATGAAGAGAGTTTTCTTGCTTTCAACAAACGCGTTCAGGATCGTCTGAAAAGTAACGAAAAAGTGACCTGGTGCTGTGAGCTGAAGCTCGATGGCCTTGCCGTCAGCATACTGTATGAGAATGGCGTATTGGTGAGTGCAGCAACCCGTGGCGATGGCACTACCGGGGAAGACATCACATCTAACGTCCGTACTATTCGCGCCATTCCGCTGAAACTACACGGTGAGAATATCCCGGCGCGTCTGGAAGTGCGTGGTGAAGTGTTCCTGCCGCAGGCGGGCTTCGAAAAGATCAACGAAGATGCGCGACGCACGGGCGGAAAAGTGTTTGCTAACCCACGTAATGCGGCGGCAGGTTCATTGCGTCAGCTTGATCCGCGTATCACAGCCAAGCGGCCGCTCACTTTCTTCTGCTACGGCGTTGGCGTGCTGGAAGGCGGTGAGCTGCCAGATACTCATCTTGGTCGTTTACTGCAATTTAAAAAGTGGGGATTACCGGTCAGCGATCGCGTCACGTTATGCGAATCGGCGGAAGAGGTGCTGGCGTTCTACCATAAAGTAGAAGAAGACCGCCCGACGCTGGGCTTTGATATCGACGGCGTGGTAATTAAGGTCAACTCCCTGGCGCAGCAGGAACAGCTTGGCTTTGTTGCGCGCGCCCCTCGTTGGGCAGTGGCGTTTAAATTTCCGGCACAGGAGCAGATGACTTTTGTGCGTGACGTCGAGTTTCAGGTTGGGCGTACTGGCGCGATTACGCCTGTTGCACGTCTCGAACCTGTCCATGTCGCGGGTGTGCTGGTGAGCAACGCCACCCTACACAATGCCGATGAAATCGAACGTCTTGGCTTACGTATTGGCGATAAAGTGGTGATTCGCCGTGCTGGCGACGTGATCCCGCAAGTGGTTAACGTGGTGCTTTCTGAACGCCCGGAAGATACTCGTGAGGTAGTATTCCCGACGCATTGCCCGGTATGCGGTTCTGACGTGGAACGAGTGGAAGGCGAGGCTGTGGCTCGCTGTACTGGTGGTTTGATTTGCGCCGCCCAGCGTAAAGAGTCGCTGAAACACTTTGTTTCCCGTCGCGCGATGGACGTTGACGGTATGGGAGACAAAATCATCGACCAGTTGGTTGAAAAAGAATATGTCCATACGCCTGCGGATCTGTTCAAGTTAACGGCGGGTAAGCTCACCGGGCTGGAGAGAATGGGGCCGAAATCGGCGCAAAACGTGGTTAACGCACTGGAAAAAGCGAAAGAAACCACCTTTGCCCGCTTCCTTTATGCGCTTGGCATCCGCGAAGTCGGTGAGGCAACGGCATCAGGTCTGGCGGCATATTTCGGCACGCTGGAAGCGCTGGAAGCGGCTTCGATTGAAGAGCTGCAAAAAGTGCCCGATGTTGGAATTGTCGTCGCATCTCATGTGCACAACTTCTTTGCCGAAGAAAGTAACCGTAATGTCATCAGTGAACTGCTGGCGGAAGGCGTTCACTGGCCTGCGCCGGTAGTCATCAACGCGGAAGAGATCGACAGCCCGTTTGCTGGTAAAACGGTGGTGCTCACGGGTAGCTTAAGTCAGATGTCGCGTGATGACGCTAAAGCTCGCCTGGTCGAACTGGGCGCGAAAGTGGCGGGCAGCGTGTCGAAGAAAACCGACCTGGTGATTGCCGGAGAAGCCGCAGGTTCTAAACTGGCGAAAGCGCAGGAACTGGGCATTGAAGTGATCGACGAAGCTGAAATGCTGCGTTTGTTGGGCAACTGAGATGGAAAAAGAGCAGTTGATTGAAATAGCCAATACGATAATGCCGTTTGGCAAGTACAAAGGGCGTCGCTTAATTGACCTGCCGGAGGAGTATCTGCTGTGGTTTGCCCGCAAAGATGAATTTCCGGCAGGGAAACTCGGTGAGCTAATGCAAATCACGCTGCTGATTAAAACGGAGGGGCTGACGCAACTGGTCCAGCCCCTGAAGCGCCCGCTTTAAACCTTTCCGTGGCTTTCCTGCTGCGACTGTAACTGCCCGGTCTGGCGCTTGTAACGACGCGCCAGTACCGCGCAAACCATCAGTTGGATCTGATGGAAAATCATCAATGGCAGCACCATCATACCGATCACCGATGTCGGGAACAGAATGTTTGCCATTGGGATACCATTCGCCAGACTCTTTTTCGAGCCACAGAAGACGATAGTGATTTCATCCGCCTTATTGAAACCCAGTCGGCGCGCCATAAAGACGTTAATCACAATCACAATAGCCAACAGCACGCAACTAACCACCACAATAAACAATAGCGATCCCCAGCCGACTTTATGCCAGATACCGTTAACGACTGCTTCGCTAAATGCCGTATAAACCACCAACAGAATGGATGTCTGATCGGTTTTCGCAATCCACTTTTTATTGCGCGCCACCCAGTTACCAATCCACGGGCGGGAAAGATGCCCCAACACAAACGGCAGCAACAGTTGCAGCATAATCTTACCGACCTGCTCGAGGCTACCCTCTGCACCGTGAACATTCATCACCACACCAACCAGCAACGGCGAAAGGAAAATCCCCAGCAGACTGGATGCTGACGCAGAGCAAACTGCAGCCGCGACATTACCACCCGCCATTGAGGTAAAGGCAATTGCGGACTGCACGGTAGCCGGAAGAATGCACAGATAGAGAAAACCGGAGTAGAGCATCGGGTCGACATTTACCGGTTTCCACCAGGCAAACAGTACGCCCAGAATTGGGAACAGCACGAAGGTGCTGCACATTACCCACAAATGTAGCCGCCAGTGACTACCGCCAGCGATAATCGCTTCACGCGACAATTTTGCGCCGTGCATAAAGAACAGCAGGGCAATAGCTGCCGTAGTCAGATTTTCAAAGAACGGGACGAAATCGCCTCTGGCCGGGAAGAAGGAAGCCAGTAATACCACTGTGATCAGGGTTAAGGTGAAAGGATCGAGGATACGAAAAAGTTTCATAAAGACTCCAGATGATCGATGGTTCTATTGTGCTTCTTCCAGTTTGAGAAATAAAATTGATTTATTGCATCCATTTATGAAGAAAATAGATGAATTATTCTTTAAAACAATTAAAGGTTTTCGTCACAGTAGCGCAGGAGAAAAGTTTTAGTCGCGCAGGAGAGCGTATTGGCCTGAGCCAGTCGGCAGTGAGTCACAGTGTGAAGGAGCTGGAAAACCATACGGGTGTTCGCCTGCTGGACAGAACCACGCGTGAAGTGGTGCTTACAGATGCTGGGCTGCAGTTGGCTTTGCGTCTTGAGCGACTGCTGGATGAACTAAACAGCACGTTGCGCGATACCGGGCGTATGGGGCAACAACTGAGCGGAAAAGTTCGGGTCGCTGCCAGCCAGACCATTTCCGCGCATCTTATTCCGCAATGCATTGCTGAAAGCCATCGCCGCTATCCAGATATTCAGTTTGTCCTGCACGATCGTCCGCAGCAGTGGGTGATGGAAAGTATTCGCCAGGGAGATGTCGATTTTGGCATCGTCATCGATCCAGGCCCAGTGGGCGATCTGCAATGTGAAGCGATTCTTTCCGAGCCTTTCTTCTTGCTTTGCCATCGCGATAGCTCTCTGGCCGCGGAAGATTATGTAGCCTGGCAGGCATTACAGGGAGCGAAACTGGTGTTGCAGGATTACGCGTCAGGCAGCCGACCGCTGATTGATGCAGCGCTGGCGCGCAACGGTATTCAGGCGAATATTGTGCAGGAGATTGGTCATCCGGCGACGTTGTTCCCGATGGTAGCCGCAGGCATCGGCATCAGTATTCTTCCCGCACTGGCGCTGCCATTACCTGAAGGTAGCCCACTGGTGGTAAAGCGTATTACGCCGGTGGTGGAACGCCAGTTGATGTTGGTGTGCAGGAAGAACCGTTCACTTTCCACTGCCGCTGAAGCGTTATGGGATGTGGTACGAGACCAGGGTCATGCGCTAATGGCTGAGCGGGAAGGGGATCCGTTGTATCAGATATAGAATGAATTCATACTGCCGGGAGCCCCGGCAGTAATCAATCAGAAGTTAAATTTGATGGAGTAGATTATCGCATCCTGGTAAAAATCTTCGCCCAGTTTGTCATCCGCATATCGATACTGAATCCCCGTAGTGATGTGTGATGTTGCATTCCACCACAGTGCAACTGCGCCGTTCAGCCCTTCTTTACCGCCATTACCCGTCGCATAGGTAGCGTCACGGTCAAACTCGTACTCGTTCCAGTTGGTGAGAGTGAATTTCTCACTGCCCAGCATAAAGTTGTAACCTGCAACCCAGCCGGCTACATAGCCGTTGTTGCCAGTGTAATAGGTTTGATCTGTATAACGCTTAGCAAAGAACGGTTTGAACCACCAACCGCTGCCGGTGAAATTGTAGCCGACACCGTACAGGAACATATCGTCGTGGAAATTCACGCGATTTGCAGATCCGTAGGTACCATACGCGTGCAGGTAAAGATTAAATCCGGTGTCACCCAGGTAAATACGGTTGGTATTTTTAAAGGTATAACGCTGCTCGCTACCTGGTTTATTATGGCGACCGTTATAGAAGTTTTCCCAGTCGAAGAACCCGTACATTTCTCCCCAATTAAAGTTAGCGCCACCTTCAATTTCAAGATAACCAAAATCATCTTTGTGTGATTTTGTTGACGATTTTTCGGTAGTCCGACTGGTCCAGTCCAGATAATGCACGCCGATATCTGCAAAACCGCCTTTAAATTCTGCATGAGATATAACAGGTATCGCTAATATAGAGGATAGAGTCAGAGTTAAAAGATATTTTTTCATAGCATAAATCCCTATGCTGATCGTTATTAGTAGATTGCTTAATAAAGTGGTTTGTTAAAAACGATATATTGTTAATGCAAAGGAATTAATATCGCCAATACAGTTTTTACCATTGATTAATAGAGAAAAGATATAAATCCATCGATATCGAATCGCTATTGAATGCGTGAGAAAAGTGTATTGGTAAGAACCGGGACAACCTCGCTATAAAAAGGCGTTAGATTCCACCCTACAGAAAAAGGATATATATGTCTCAGGTTCAATTTTCTCATAACTCGCTGTTTTGCGTAGATATTATCAAGACTTATAAACCTAATTTCACGCCACGAGTGGCCTTTATTTTAGGTTCCGGGCTGGGCGCGCTGGCCGATCAGATTGAGAACGCTGTCGCAATTTCCTACGAAAAGCTGCCAGGTTTCCCGGTAAGTACGGTACATGGTCATGCGGGGGAGTTAGTGCTGGGCCATCTCCAGGGCGTACCGGTGGTATGTATGAAAGGTCGCGGACATTTCTACGAGGGTCGTGGAATGACCATCATGACTGACGCAATTCGTACCTTTAAGCTGCTGGGCTGCGAGTTACTGTTCTGCACCAATGCGGCAGGCTCACTGCGTCCGGAAGTGGGGGCAGGCAGCCTGGTCGCATTGAAAGATCATATCAACACCATGCCAGGTACGCCGATGGTGGGTCTTAACGATGATCGTTTTGGAGAGCGTTTCTTCTCACTGGCAAATGCCTACGATGCGGAATACCGCGCACTGTTACAAAAAGTGGCGAAAGAAGAGGGATTCCCTCTGACGGAGGGCGTGTTCGTCTCGTATCCGGGGCCGAATTTCGAGACTGCGGCGGAAATTCGCATGATGCAAATTATTGGTGGGGATGTTGTTGGTATGTCTGTGGTGCCTGAGGTTATTTCAGCTCGCCATTGCGACCTTAAAGTAGTTGCGGTCTCTGCGATTACCAATATGGCGGAAGGTTTAAGCGATGTGAAATTGTCACATGCCCAAACGCTGGCGGCTGCGGAGCTCTCTAAGCAGAACTTCATCAACCTTATTTGCGGCTTTCTGCGCAAAATTGCCTGAGAAAAACAATAAGAAACGGCCTCGCGGGTGAGGCCATATGATGCGACAAGGAAACGATTATGAGCATCTCTATGCGCTTAAAGGTAATGTCCTTTTTGCAATATTTTATCTGGGGGAGCTGGTTGGTTACCCTTGGATCTTACATGATTAATACCCTTCATTTCACCGGCGCGAACGTCGGTATGGTCTATAGCTCCAAAGGTATCGCCGCGATCATTATGCCCGGTATTATGGGGATCATCGCGGACAAATGGCTGCGCGCTGAACGTGCATATATGCTGTGTCATCTGGTGTGCGCTGGTGTACTTTTTTATGCGGCGTCGGTGAGTGATCCGGATACGATGTTTTGGGTGATGTTAATTAATGCGATGGCATTTATGCCGACTATCGCATTATCGAACAGCGTCTCGTATTCCTGTCTTGCTCAGGCAGGGCTTGACCCCGTATCTGCTTTCCCGCCCATTCGCGTTTTTGGTACGGTAGGATTTATTGTCGCGATGTGGGCGGTCAGCTTACTGCATCTGGAATTGAGCAGCCTGCAGTTGTATGTTGCGTCTGGTGCGTCATTGCTGCTGTCGGCTTATGCGCTGACTTTGCCTAAGATTCCGGTTGCGGAGAAAAAATCGACCACGTCGCTTGCCAGCAAGCTGGGTCTGGATGCTTTCGTGCTGTTTAAAAATCCACGCATGGCCATCTTTTTCCTCTTTGCCATGATGCTGGGTGCGGTACTGCAAATTACCAACGTTTTTGGTAATCCATTCCTGCATGATTTCGCCCGTAACCCGGAGTTTGCTGATAGCTTCGTGGTGAAATATCCCTCCATTTTACTGTCAGTTTCACAGATGGCTGAAGTCGGTTTCATTTTGACGATTCCGTTCTTTTTGAAGCGTTTTGGCATCAAAACCGTCATGCTGATGAGTATGGTGGCCTGGACGCTGCGCTTTGGCTTCTTCGCCTATGGAGATCCGTCACCAACCGGCTTTATTTTGCTGCTGCTGTCGATGATTGTTTACGGCTGTGCATTTGATTTCTTCAATATTTCTGGTTCGGTATTTGTCGAACAGGAAGTTGATTCCAGCATCCGTGCCAGCGCGCAGGGGCTCTTTATGACCATGGTAAATGGTGTCGGCGCATGGGTTGGCTCGATTCTGAGTGGTATGGCAGTAGATTACTTCTCGGTAGATGGCGTAAAAGACTGGCAAACTATCTGGCTGGTGTTTGCAGGATATGCTCTTTTTCTCGCAGTGATATTTTTCTTTGGGTTTAAATATAATCATGACCCTGAAAAGATAAAGCATCAAGCGGTGACTCATTAAAAGGATTCGCAGCTCTGCTCTTCAGAGCTGCTTTTATGATAAAGGTTAATTAGTGAAAGATATTTTATTTTCTTCCGGCGTTGGTTTTGGTATTGGTGCTTTATTTACAATCGTGCGCTTGCCTATTCCTGTACCAAATGTATTACCGGGTATATTATCCATTGTGTTTATGTATGTCGGATATCTGGTGGTGAAATACTTTATGCCATGATAATTTAATACGATGTATTTATTATATGGAGCACTTAATTATGGAACGCGTATACAGAACAGATCTTAAGTTGCTCCGTTATTTTCTTGCCGTAGCGGAAGAGTTGCATTTTGGCCGCGCAGCAGCGCGTTTAAATATGTCTCAGCCTCCGCTCAGTATTCATATTAAAGAGCTGGAAAATCAACTCGGCACGCAGCTTTTTATTCGCCATTCGCGCAGCGTCGTACTGACACACGCGGGCAAAATCTTGATGGAAGAATCGCGTCGATTGCTGGTGAATGCAAATAATGTATTGGCTCGGGTTGAACAAATAGGTCGGGGAGAAGCAGGGCGGATTGAACTCGGCGTAGTGGGAACGGCAATGTGGGGACGGATGCGCCCGGTTATGCGGCGATTCCTCAGGGAAAATCCTAACGTTGAAGTTCTTTTTCGCGAAAAGATGCCCGCGATGCAAATGGCCCTGCTGGAACGACGTGAACTCGATGCCGGGATCTGGCGAATGGCGACAGAACCACCGGCAGGTTTTACCAGCTTACGGTTGCATGAATCGGCGTTTCTGGTGGCGATGCCTGAAGAGCATCATCTCTCATCATTTTCCACCGTCCCACTGGAGGCGCTACGTGACGAGTATTTTGTTACAATGCCGCCTGTGTACACTGACTGGGATTTTTTGCAGCGAGTTTGCCAGCAGGTGGGATTTTCACCGGTTGTTATTCGCGAAGTTAATGAACCGCAAACGGTACTCGCCATGGTCAGTATGGGTATTGGTATCACATTGATAGCGGACAGCTACGCACAAATGAACTGGCCAGGTGTCATTTTCCGTCCGCTCAAAGAGCGCATCCCTGCGGATTTATATATTGTTTATGAAACACAGCAGGTGACGCCTGCGATGGTTAAGCTGTTGGCAGCATTGACACAGTAGGTGAGGGGACAGGAATTGCCGGAAATAGTAGGTGTGATAAGTGAAGCGCATCAGGCAATTTCGCAAATCACAGATAGCAAAAAAGCGCCTTTAGGGCGCTTTTTTACATTGGTGGGTCGTGCAGGATTCGAACCTGCGACCAATTGATTAAAAGTCAACTGCTCTACCAACTGAGCTAACGACCCGAAGTGGTGGGTGATGACGGGATCGAACCGCCGACCCCCTCCTTGTAAGGGAGGTG